>ULTX01063230.1_pt1 | contig 57254 bp, 45 predicted proteins | sample 1958041 | NCBI WGS metagenome assembly ULTX01 (sample SAMEA4835747, study PRJEB28245) | human gut metagenome | biome: gut microbiome; material: fecal sample | place: Denmark | collected 2008
CCTAAGATTTCAAATTGCTCCGGACAATACTTATCCAAGAAGGAAATAGGAACCCCCATAACGCCATCATAATCTGAGGGAATAGCATCTGTAAAAGGAACTTCTATGGCATCGTAATTATCATAATGGTCATAAGAGACTTTCCCTTTTATCTCTTTGTGTCTTGAAAAACGAAGATTGTCTGCCATGGTCATCAAAGGAAGTGGTTCATGACGCCGCCCATGGTCTATGTTAGTAAACCACCGTACACCTTTTACCCTAATAAACTTTCTCCCATTCTCATCAATTCTCCATCCTGCCGCATTCAAAGGATACTCATCGGGAACTTCAAATTCCCTATCTCCACTATGAATAGAATATCCCATCCACATTTTATTTTCTTTAATTAAAGGGAATGTTTCTTTGTATGTTACAGCATTCATATTTCCGATAATAATGAACTTTTTATTAGCTGAAACAATCCAAGCTAAAAATTCTCGAAAGAGAGAAAATGGAGGATTAGTAATAATAATATCTGCTTCATCACGTAATTCTGAAACTTCTTTGCTTCTAAAATCACCATCTCCATTAAGATATTCCCAATGCAGATCATCAATGTTTATTCTTCCATCACCAGATAAATCTTTATCAAGAATGAATATCTTTCCTTTTGTTTGGGCCTTTGACGGGTCAAATTGTGGAGCATCTATTTCAAACAAAGTGGGTTCAGACAATAGCCTCATTTTCTTTGCATCTGGTGCATAGCTTGTAGAAATCAACTTTTTCAATCCAAGTTCATCGAACTTGGCGGCGAAATAACGGGTAAAGTTACTCCATTCAGGGTCATCGCAAGGTAATAAAACTGTCTTGCCCCTGAACACGTTTGGGTCATATTCAAGGTATGCATTCATTTCCACCTCAATGTCGTGGAATTGAGTATAGAATTCATCGTTTTTAGCTGCCTTCGCTTCCTTCAAATTACTATTTGCCATCGTTTCTTCTTTTTGTTGTTTACTAAGCTATCAACTAATTTTATTAGGTATTAACAAGTCTCTGACATCAACATTCAGAATGTCTGCAATTTGATACAAAACAGGAATGGGAGGTTGCACCTTGTTCGTAGCATATAGATTGACCATATTGAAAGTCTTTCCAAGCCTGTTTGCCAATTCTGTTTGACTAATGCCCTTAGCATCTAATACCTCTTTTATTCGGTTCATATATGCCGTTTTTGTCTGAATATGACAAAGGTACAAAATTTTATTTGGTAATGTTGGCTTAGTATTGAAAATTGTATTATTTTTGTGAGATAAGAGTTATCAATACGTAAAGTAAAGCAGAACACAGCAATTAAGACGGTTGCCAAATCATTACCCCAAAACAAGGTAATCCTTCTAACTTGTTTAATATCAAACAGCTATATTCCTTATACAGATTTACAAAAAATGTTCGGATTAAGCATGCTTTTGGTAGAACATTTTGGCCTCGTGTGTTTGCCGGCAGCTGTTTATGTGCGTCGTTCCGGCAGCCGTATTGTGCCTTGGAGTGTTTCTCTTCGAGTGTAGGGCGCCGCTTTGCTGTGTTGTCCAATGCTTCTATCCTTTGTTGTACAAAGTGGTGGTTATATGACGAAAAGTGCTTACAGATGACTGTACAAAGGGAAAAAATGTGTATATTTGCTGTCACTTGAAAGGCATGACAGTTGTTTTATATATGTCGGACGTGCCGGCATAACTATGTGCTCCGCTCATGCGTATCTTCAGCCGGAGCCATGACTGCACCGGCAGATAATGTGGAAAATAACAACATTCTAAACAATATACGGTATGAAAAAACTTTTGCTAATGGCATCGGTGCTGTTTGCCACCGGTGCGGCACAGGCTCAGGATGGTCCGTTATGGATGCGCTATCCGGCCATTTCGCCCGATGGGACGACCATCGCATTTTCTTATTGCGGCGACATATTCACAGTTCCTGTGGACGGAGGCCGCGCAACGCAACTCACAACCAATCCGGCCCACGACACACGTCCCGTGTGGTCGCCCGACGGCCGACATATTGCGTTTGCTTCCGACCGTAATGGTGGATTCGACGTTTTCATCATGAGCCGTTACGGTGGTGCACCAACAAGACTCACCACTCACTCAACCAATGAGGTTCCGGTGGCGTTTGCCGACAGTACACACGTGCTTTTTGCGGCATCGATACAGCAGGACTATAAGGACATTCAGTTCCCGAGCGGTCAGTTCTCGCAGATTTACAGCGTGTCGACTCATGGTGGTCGTCCGGTAATGTTCTCGTCGATGGTTATGCAGGACCTCTCTTTGAACAAGGCGGGCGACAAACTTCTTTATCACGACATGAAAGGTTATGAGGACAACTGGCGCAAGCATCATCAGTCGTCCATCACCCGTGACATCTGGCTTTGCACTCTCGGACCGACCCGTACTTATCAGAAACTGACATCGTTTCGTGGCGAAGACCGCAATCCTGTGTGGGCGCCGGACGGCAATTCGTTTTATTATCTGAGCGAACAGAATGGCAGTTTCAATGTCTATAAGAGTGATCTGGCCGGCGAAAACCGCACACAGCTCACTCATCACACTAAGAATCCGGTGCGTTTCCTCACTGTTGCAGACAACGGAACGCTGTGTTACGGTTACGACGGAGAAATATATACAATGCGCGAAGGTGCCCAGCCGTCGAAAGTAAAGGTGGAGATTGTGACCGACCGCGTGGAGAGTGATGTGCTGAACCGCACTTTCTGGAGCGGAGCAACCGACATGGCCGTGTCGCCAAATGGTAAGGAAGTGGCGTTCATTGTGCGTGGCGACGTGTATGTTACTTCGGTGGATTATGAGACGACACGCCAGGTAACCAATACACCGCAGCAGGAACGCAACGTCAACTTCAGCCCCGATGGTCGCTCGCTCGTATATTCTGCCGAGCGCGACAGTGTCTGGGGAATATATCAGAGCAGCCTTGTGCGCAAGGAAGACAAGTATTTCACCTATGCGCAGGAACTGAAGGAAGAGCCCCTTGTGGTAAGCGACAAACCGTCGTTCCAACCGGAATATTCGCCTGACGGCAAGGAAGTGGCATTCCTCGAAGACCGTACGACGCTGCGGGTGATAAATCTCAAGAGCAGAAAAGTGCGCACAGTGCTCGACGGAAAATTCAATTATTCATACAGTGACGGTGACCAGAACTACCAGTGGTCGCCCGACAGCAAGTGGTTCCTTACTTCTTACATCGGCGTGGGAGGATGGAACAACACTGACATCGCGCTTGTCAAGGCCGACGGAAGCGGCCAGATCACCAATCTGACAGAAAGTGGATATAGCGACGGAAACCCGAAATGGGTGCTCGACGGAAAGGCGATGATATGGTCGTCAGACCGTGCAGGCTATCGCAGTCATGGCAGCTGGGGTGCTGAGTCGGATACTTACATCATGTTCTTCGATGCCGAAGCCTACGACAAATTCCGTCTGAACAAGGAAGAACTCGCCCTTGAGGAAGACATGAACAAGGATTCTGATGAGAAGAAGGACGGCGATGAAGAGAAGAAAGACGACGGCGACAAGAAGAAGGACAGCAAGAAAAAGAAAGACAAAAAGGACAAGAAGGACGACAAGGAGAAGGAACTCACCTTCGATCTTGAAAACCGTCGCGACAGAATCATGCGTCTTACGATCAACTCTTCCAATATGGGTGACGCCGTGCTTACACCGAAGGGCGACAAACTTTATTACTGCGCGGCTTTCGAAGGCGGCTACGACCTGTGGGAACGTAACTTCCGTGAGAACTCCACCAAGCTCATAATAAAAGGTATCGGAGGCGGAAACATGATTCAGGACAAGAAGGGTGAGAACATATACTTGTGCTCCGGAGGACAGATGAAGAAGATACAGACCAATGGCAACAAGGTGAATAACATCTCGTTCAGAGCTGAATTTGATCTGCGTCCGGCCAAAGAGCGTGACTATATATTCAATCATGTTTGGCGGCAGGTGAAGGACAAGTTCTACGATCCGAACCTCCACGGAGTTGATTGGGAAGGATACAAGAAGACATATTCGCGCTATCTGCCTTACATCAACAACAATTACGACTTCCAGGAGATGCTTTCCGAACTGCTCGGCGAACTCAATGGCTCACACACCGGTGCACGTTACGGAGGCAGTGGAGCTGCACAGCAGACGGCATGTCTGGGCGCTTTCTATGACAACTCGTACGATGGCGACGGTCTTAAGATTGTCGAGGTGATAGCAGGCGGACCTCTCACCAAAGCCGACTCTAAGATAAAGAACGGCTGCATAATAGAGAAGATAAACAATAAGGAGATAAAAGCCGGCGAGGACTATTATCCGCTGTTGGCCGGAGAAGCCGGAAAGCAGGTGCTGCTGTCGGTTTACGACCCGGCGACCGGCAAGCGTTTCGAACAGCAGGTGAAGGCTATCAGTTACGGAGCACAGCGCAATCTGCTCTATAAACGCTGGGTGGAGAACTGCCGCAAGAAGGTTGACGAACTGTCAGGAGGCAAGGTTGGTTATGTTCATGTAAAGGGTATGGACAGCGAAAGCTTCCGCGAGGTTTACTCAGAAGTGCTCGGCCGTTGCCGCAACAAGGAGGCTGTGATAGTAGATACACGTCATAACGGTGGCGGATGGCTGCACGACGACCTTGCCACATTGCTCAGTGGAAAGGAATATCAGCAGTTCGCACCGCGCGGACAATATATCGGCAGCGATCCTTACAACAAATGGTGTAAGCCATCATGTGTGCTTGTCTGTGAAGATAACTATTCCAACGCGCACGGTTTCCCGTGGGTTTACAAGACTCTTGGCATAGGAAAGCTTGTCGGAGCGCCCGTTCCTGGCACTATGACGGCCGTGTGGTGGGAGACTCAGATTGATCCTTCGATTGTGTTCGGAATACCTCAGGTGGGTGTGAGAGACATGCAGGGACACTATCTGGAGAATCAGGAACTGAAGCCGGATGTTGAGATATACAACACACCGGAGCAGCAGCTCGGAGGCGAGGACAAGCAGCTTGAGGAAGCAGTAAGACTGATGCTCGAGACTGTGAAGAAATAGAAAACATCCTTATGACGGCATACTGACGTCATAAGGATGTTCAAAGAGAAAGCGGACACGCACTGGCGAAACCGTAGATACCGCGTTGTGGCGGTGACGGAGCGCCGTGCGTGTCCGCTTTTTTATGTGTTTCGGCAAACCGTGTCGTGTGCGGTGGTCTGCCGTATTGCTTGTTACTGATTACCAGGCAACGCTCATTCCCAGTGTGAGGCTTGCGTTCGAACTCAGCGGAATCATTTCCTTGCTTGTCTTACCGAGTATGTGGTCCATTCCGATGAAGAGGTTATAGCCTTTCGGATGCAGGTTGAGTACCCATCCCATGCTTGTGGTAAAGCTGTTCACAGCGAGGCTTACGCCACCGTCGAGCCAGCTCAGCGGAGCGTAGTTGGCGCTCAGACGTCCTTCTGTCCAAGAGTATGCGCCTTTTATGCGTGAGGTGCAGAGCGCACCGAACGAAACCTTGCGATATACCGGTAGCGTGTATTCGGCGCCCACATTGATTGTCGCGCCAATACCAGTGGTGCGTCCGCCCTTATCGCCGAGGTCGGTAAGGTTGGCGAAGTCAGCCAGCTGATCGCCGTAGCGGTCAACCTTTGTGTCGATTTCCTCGCCGCGGTCAGATGTCACCGACACATCGTGGAAGCCGTTGAAGATGAAACTCTTCGATCTGTTCTCTGCCGCCATGTCGTTTGTCCAGTTGATGAATCCGAGGTCGAGCACTGATGCGCTGACCGTCCAGTCGTCGTTTATCTCGTACACACCGCCGAGGTCTATTGCCATACCGAAGCCGCCTACGCCGAAACCATCGAGGTCTACGTCGTTCACACGTTCGTATGTTCCGCTGCCCTCAATGTTGTATTCCTTCTCTTCAGACACATAAGAGAAACCTTTCATCGATACGTCCGCCGTGGCTTCTCCCGTTATGGTCCATTTGTCTTCGGCTGCGAGGTCTGCCTTCATGTTCTTCATCTTCACGTCGGCACGTGCCAGACCCACCAATACTTTCAGTTTCGCACCCAAGCGCAGTTTGTCGTTTATCTGGCGTGAGTGGCCAAGTGCTATTTCCGCATACGACTGTGCATGAGCATTTATGTCGCCTATGTTATAGGTCTTGTTGCCTGTGTTTTTCGCAAACTCGAACAGTTCGTATGGCAGTGACATGCCCAGCGAACTTTTGGAGTTTATCTCTATGGTGTTGTAACCGCCCCAAGCCTTGAATCCTGCGGACAGAATGGCCAGGCTGACATCGCCTGTTATGCGGTTGTTGCCGGTGCTGAAACCGCTCAGGGCGTCCTCTGCCGAGATGTAAGGGTTCATGAATGTTGTCATCTTCTTGTTGCTCTGCGACGGATACATCGGGTTGTGCATGATGACATCCTGATATCCGAAGTTGCCGTTGAGCTTTATGTTGATGTTGCCCATTGCCGGTATGGAGAAATAGTTCTGCTCATTGCCCAGAGCCGGATTGAGTGTGTGGCGGAACTTGTAGTCGTTGGTGAAGTAGGCCGAATTGAGAGTCTGTGCCGCAGCACTGCATCCTATCATCACGATAATGGCCGTCAGTATGTTTCTGTATATTGTTTTCATTTTATGGTTCTTGTTGGTGTTGTTAATTGAAATCGGCTATAATTTTTCCTGTTACCTTTATTTTCACGTCGCGTGCTATGAGGAAGTGCTTCTTCGAGTTGAGCGTCTTTCCTGTTACGCTGTCGGTTCCGTCTTCCGATTTTGCCTTGCCCTGTATGGTGAGACGCAGACCGTCAATCTTCTTCATTGCGTCGGCCGTCTTCTTGGTGATGTTTATTGTGAGCGGTGTGTAGGCAGACTCTTCGCCGTCGGGCGACGCTATGACAGTGCCTGACACCTCTACGTTCACGTCAGTACTGATGTCGTTGCCGTTCTCGTCGATTGGTGTGGCCGTCAGTGTGAGATATGCCGGCACGCGGTTCTCTATGTTTGCCGTTACGGTGATGCACGCGTCGTCGCTCAGGTCGTAGTCTTCCAGATCCTTGTGCCATCCGTCTATCGAGTCTTTATACACAATGCTTGCGTTCTCGGCAAATGCGATTGGCGCCTCCACACTGTATTTCGGCGCGATGGTATAGGTGTGGTCGAGCATGAACTCACTCTCTTTTGTCTTGTCGGCCATGGCCTCTGCGTCGAAGCTTATGTTGTCCGGTATTGTCTCGATGAGTGTCGATAGTTCCGGCACCTCATATGCGTTGCTGCCATATTCAGCCTCTATTTCAGCTGTCTTTCTGCGACATATACAGATGTTTGTTGTTGTCGCCGGATGTATGGTCATCTGTGGTACAGTCACGCTTGCGGTTTTTCGTCCGTCTTTAGTGGCTGTGATTGTGCCGTTCACCAGTCCGGTGGCATTCATTGTGTTATTTATCGCAACCATTATCTGCGGATTGTCGAGGTCTGCGCGCACGTCGCCGTCTGTCAGAAACTCCGGAACTCCGTTTATCTCAATATTTCCGAGGCTGTTCAGATCGATTGAAGGATCGAACTTGCCTACGGCCGACACTGGTTTGAATGTGTCAAGGTTGAACGTGTTGTTTATCTCGAATCTTGTCTGCGACGGTGTACCTGTTATGTCGAGTGTTGCTTCCAGACTCATGTCTATGTCGCCGGTCAGTGTTATGTCGCCGTTCTCTATGGTCAGTTCGCCGTTGTCCATGTTGTCGGCAGAGAACACGAGCTCGTCTGTAGTAACTGTCAGTGAGAGGTCGCGCGATGTGTTTACGCCTGTCAGAGTTATGACAGTACCGCTGTGTGAGAGCGTCCCGTTGCCGTTGCCCGACACACTTCCTACGACGATATATTCAGGCATGAAGAACTGCAGCTTGTCTATTGTCGGCATGACGGAACTGAGTCCTTGTGGGAAATGCACACTGAGATCCATAGACGCAGGATTGATGTTCACACGTGTGAGGTCCACTACGTCGTCCGAGTGGCCGTCGTATACGAATCGTCTGATACGTTGTGTGTTGGAGAATTTTGTACGTGCATGGGTCTTGGCGTTCTTTTTAGCCATACTTTCGAGGTCTATCACGAAAGCCTGTCCGCTTGTGAGTTTTTCCTGAATGGTGAATCCGTCCACCTTTATTTCCGTAACCTCGATCTCGTCACCCGTCTGTTCGAACACGTAGTCGCCGTTGTCCCTTACTTTCACGCAGTCGCTGTTGTCGAGGTCGAGCACGTCAGCCAGTTTGATAGTGTCGGTTGAACTTCCCGGAAGGGTCAGTTCGCCGCCTATGCCCACTGTGTTGTCAATGTTGTTGAAGTCATAATCGCTGTCGGTACACGCACCTGCAACGAAAGCCCCAGTCGCTATCATTGCGATTGCAGCTAAAACATTAATGTTTTTCTTCGTCATTTTAAAAGTTTTGTATTTGTGTTTTATAAATCTTGTTGTGAATTGTCGGTATCGCTATTCCAAAATTCGCATATAATGGGGCGTATGTAATAATAATGTGCAAAAATAAATAAAAATATTCAAAATATGTATATTTGAAATCGAATATTATTGGAAATGTCATGTAATAATCTTTTTCCGTGATGCTTTTCCGTTTTTCTTCGCGATGTGCAGCGATATGCAGTTTTCTGCATAAATATGCAATTTGAAAAGTAAAAAATTTTGACAGATGAAATTTTTAAAATAGAAATGCGACGTCGGAAAATTATGCATAAGAAATGAATAAAAATGCAATGCGAGTCGGATTTTTGATTTACGGTTTACAGGAAAGGCTTTTTCATGTGTCGAAACGGTGTGTATTGAGGTGTATTATGGACTGTTTCGCACTGCAAAAGAGGCTATATCACCACGCTGAAAAGGCTCTTTCGCAACGCGTTGTGGGGTGTTTGAAAATCCGGTTGAGGCTATGTCGTTGACAGACAGATGTTTACGTATATTGCCTGAAATTCGCGTATTTGCCACCGGAAAGTTTTTTCTTCATTCCGACGGCACTCTCGTGAAGTTGACATCTCTTTTTTATGCATTTTCCGTTGCATATTTTCTGCATAAACGGGTGACGGGTTAGGGTAGTCCGCTATGCTGCCTGCGGGCTTGCTTTTCGTGCATACCGGCTCCGCGTGAAGGCAAAAAACGGATTTATTCTGCCTTTTTGCATCCCGTTTTTCGTATCTTTGCGATGTAGTTTATCTTGACATAATAACGTAAAATGAATTTCAGAGCTTTTGCGGTACACGTAACCGTGTGCCTGTCTGTTGCCGTTGCGTCGCACGCACAGACGTACAAAGATCCCAATGCAAGTATTGACGAGCGCGTGGAAGACCTTCTCGGTCGTATGACTCTTGAGGAGAAGATAGCGCAGATGAACATGAACGGCATGGGCGAATACCGTCAGTTGCCTCACGGGGCAGGCGTTGTTGAGAGTCCTTTCATCAGCGTACAGGAGATTGCTCGCATGTCTTCCGAGACCAAGCGTTATGCACGTGAGCATACACGTCTGGGCATACCGCCCATCCAGATAGGCGAGTGTCTGCACGGACAATTGGCAATGGGCGCCACCATTTTTCCGCAAGCCATAGCGCAGGGAAGCACGTGGAACCCGGCACTTGTGGAGCGTATGGCTTCGGTCATAGCGCTTGAGGCTTCGGCATCGGGAGTGGATCAGGCGCTGTCGCCGCTGTTCGATCTGGCCCGCGAACCTCGTTATGGACGTACGGAGGAATGTTACGGCGAGGACCCTTACCTCGTGGCGCGCATGGGTGTGGCCTTTGTCGAGGGCATGCAGGGCAAGGCTGAATACACACGTGTACATGGCATAGCTCCCGGCAAACTGATGTGCACGGCCAAACATTTCGCCGGTTACAGTGTGCCTGCAGGTGGAATAAATCTCGCTCCGTCGTCGTTGGGTGAGCGCGAGATGCGCACTCTCCATCTGTATCCGTTCGAAAAAGTTGTGAAGGAAGCCAATGTGTGTGCCGTGATGCCGTCGTACAATGAGGTGGACGGCATGCCTGCCCACAGCAACCGCTGGTTGCTCACCGACGTATTGCGCGGAGAGTGGGGCTTCGGCGGATATATATTCACCGATTACGGAGGCCTGAGCCAGTTGTACAACTTCCATCATGTGGCAGCCGATGCGTCTGAGGCGGCAGTCATGGGCATCAATGCCGGTGTGGACCTTGAGGCCGCGCGTCCCGATGCTTACGCCCGTTTGTCCGATCTTGTGAAGGCCGGTAAGGTGAAGGAGGAGCAGATCGATGCTGCTGTCAGACGTATACTGCGTGCCAAGTTCATGGCGGGACTGTTCGATAAACCTTATCCCGATCCGAAACGTCTGTCTGAAGTGGTTCACCGTCCGGAGCATGTGGCGCTGGCATTGGAGGTAGCGCAGGAGTCGGCAGTACTGTTGAAGAACGACAGCGCGCTACTTCCGCTCGACGCTTCGAAGCTGAAGTCGATAGCCGTCATCGGTCCGAACGCCGACCAGGTGCAGTATGGCGACTATACTTATACGCGCGACAACCGCTCAGGTGTCACCATATTGCAAGGTCTGCGCGACAGGCTCGGCAGCCGTGTGCAGATAAACTATGCCAAGGGATGCAACATTACGGGTAGTGACCGTTCGGGCATTGCTGCGGCGGTTGAGGCTGCAAGCAAGAGCGACGTGGCTGTGGTGGTGCTCGGCGAGACGAGTGTCATACTCTCAGGTCTGGGCTGGGGCGTCGGACTTGGTGAGAATGAGCCGCGCGATCCGTTTGTGTCGGGCGAGGGGTACGACCTCACCAGCCTCGATCCTCCCGGTGTGCAGCGTGAGCTTTTGCAGGCAGTCTGTGCCACAGGTAAGCCTGTTGTGCTCGTCATGGTGCACGGACGTCCGTGGTCTATTGATTGGGAGAAAGACCATGTGCCGGCAATTCTCGAGGCATGGTATCCCGGAGAGCAGGGCGGCAACGCCATAGCCGGCATATTGCTCGGTGATGTCAATCCTTCGGGACGGCTCAACTGCTCGGTTCCCCGTTCGGTGGGTCATCTGCCGGTCACATACGATTATAAACCAAGTGCGTGTGGCATAAACCGCGAACCGGGCACTCCCGAAAAGCCGGGACGCGACTATGTGTTCTCATCGCCCGCGCCGCTGTTCGCCTTCGGACACGGACTCAGTTACACGACGTTCGAATACAGCGACCTCAAAATAGACAATAACGAGTTGGCAAAGACTGTGAAAGTGAGTGTCAACGTGCGCAATATGGGCCGCCGCGATGGCAAGGAGGTGGTGCAACTTTATGTGAACGACCGCGTCAGTTCGGTGACAACACCGCAGAAAATGCTGAAAGGTTTTGACAAGATAGAACTGAAGGCGGGTGAGCAGAAGACCGTTACCTTTGACCTTCCTTACGACGAACTGGCGCTGTGGAACGCATCCATGCAGCGTGTTGTCGAACCGGGCGAGTTCGCGGTGATGATAGGTCGTTCGGCCGAGGACATCGCTCTGTCGGGCAGTTTTGTCGTCAGCGACTGACGAAAGCGCCCGTCCGGCGGTGAGTGAATGTATTTGTCGCTATCTTTTTGCGATTTAATTTGTATCTCACATTTTTATTTTATCTTTGCATAAGACATTGCTTCGCCCGGCAATTTGAGAGCAAGTTCTCATTCGTCCGTCTGCGATGTCTTCTGAAAAATAGGATTTATGCACGATATGAAACATACGATAAATGTCCGTGGCAGGCTTCTCGACCTGTCGGTGCCGCAGGTGATGGGTATTCTCAATGCTACGCCCGACTCGTTCTTTGCCGGCAGTCGCCGTCAGACAGAGACTGAGATAGCCGCCAGAGTCAACGAAATAATAGAGCAGGGCGGAACCATAATTGATGTGGGAGCGTTTTCTACACGCCCCGGAGCCGACGAGGTGAGCGAACAGGAGGAGACCGAACGTCTGCGCCGTGCGCTCGCCATAGTGCGTCGTGAACAGCCCGACGCCGTACTCTCTGTGGACACTTACAGACCGGCAGTGGCCCGTATGTGTGTGGAGGAGTTCGGTGCCGACATCATAAACGATGTGTCAGAAGGCGGTATCACGGGTATTGTCAACACCCCGATACACGAGGAGGAGAGCATGTTTGAGACTGTAGCGCGCCTTCGTGTGGCTTACATCCTCATGTCGGTAAAGCCCGACCTGTACAGCATGATGAAGGCTTTCGCGGCAGAGGTGCAGCAGTTGCGCGACCTGGGCATGAAGGATGTTATACTCGATCCGGGCTTCGGCTTCGGCAAAACGCTTGAGCAGAACTACCGCATAATGGACGGAATGGAACGTCTGCATGAGCTCGGTCTGCCGCTGCTTGTTGGCATATCGCGCAAAAGCATGATATCGCGTCTGCTTCAGACCGATGCTTCCGGTGCACTCAACGGCACCACCGTGCTCAACACCATAGCACTTCTCAAGGGCGCATCTATACTGCGTGTGCACGATGTCAGGGAGTGTGTGGAGGCTGTTAAAATCGTAAGCGCCATGTGGACGGATGCCACCGGCGCAGACATATAGTGTGGATAATCATCAGTTTCAGTTTAACGGCAATAATCAACGGCAATGATTGAATTCGGAATAAAAGATGTAGTGGATATTGTTCTTGTGGCTCTGATACTCTATTATGTGTACCGCCTCATGAAGGAGAGCCGTTCGCTCAATGTGTTCATCGGCATCATCGTGTTCGTGATAGTGTGGCTCTTTGTGAGTCAGGTGCTTGAGATGCGCCTTCTCGGTTCTATTATGGACAAGTTGGTGAGCGTCGGTGTCATCGGTCTCATAGTGCTTTTCCAGGAAGAGATACGCAAGTTTCTCTATACACTCGGCACGCACCGCCGTTTCCAGATCATCACCCGGTTCTTTGCTTCGGGCGGAACATCGAGGGATGCTGAGGCCGACAAGGAGACAATCATGCCTATTGTGATGGCGTGTATCGACATGGCGAGAGGCAAGGTCGGTGCGCTCATTGTGATAGAACGTACCATCAGGCTCGACGACATCGTGGAGACGGGCGACCTGATAGACGCCAACATAAACCAGAGACTCATCGAAAACATATTCTTCAAGAACTCGCCGCTGCACGACGGAGCCATGATCATCTCGAAAAAACGTATCCGTGCCGCCGGATGCATATTGCCAGTGTCGCACAGCCACGACATACCAAAGGAACTGGGACTGCGCCACCGTGCCGCACTCGGCATATCGCAGGGTAGTGATGCCATAGCTGTGGTGGTGTCGGAAGAGACGGGCCGCATATCCGTGGCGATAAAAGGCGACTTCAGGTTGCGCCTCTCTGCAGAGGAACTTGAAAGTCTGCTCACACGTGAGATGAACTGATCGTCGGACAGAACAGGCCGTACGGAATGTGTGCGGCAATCTGTAAGCAATACGGTGACATAATAAGATGACATAAAAAAGTGCGTCCGCAACTTCATGGAGTTGCGGACGCACGTCGTAATATAACACAACCGGATGGGCCGGATATCGCTGAATACAGGTTCCTTCCCCTCTGAGAGACTTATCTTACTATGAATTTTCTGCCGTCAGAGATATAAATTCCGTCAGCAAGACTGTCTTTGTTGACTGATATACCGGAAATGGTGAACATTCTGTCGTCAGCTTTCTCGGTTTCAGGATTGGAGATGCCGCTGCTGACAGGGCCTTTGTCAAAGTATATTGCGTTGATTACGGCATTGTCGCCACGAAGATTGTTGCAGAGAATACGCACTGACCTGTCATACGTGAAGACAAAATACACACCTCCGTTGAGGTCGGATACGCGTGTGGAAGGTGCGATGATGTGTCCTGTCTCTATGTCGAAGAGATCTATCATGAGTTCACGTCCGCCTTTGTCACAGTCGGCTACATATACTGCCACGGTGTAAGGACTGTTCTGTTTTACCTTTATGTCGGCCGGACACATCTGCACTCCGCCTGAGAAATAGCATCCGAACGCCTTGCGCGCACCGGGTTCGTCCGATACGGGAATCATCGCTTTGGGATCTATCGGAGTGATGATTGTCGAGCGATGCTGGTCGATTGTCTCCTTGCCGAAGTCGAATGTGACTGATTCCACGTAGTCGGGGAGTTTCACAAGATCCTGTTTCTCCGGTCCGCCGCCCACAATTAGGTAGCCGTCCTTGCCGTATTTCCTGAACCATTCGCCTTGTGTCTCGTGGTCGGTTCTTATGTCTGTTATCACATACTTGAATTCTTCGTCAGGCAGTTGTCTGCATTCTCCGGAGTAATATGCTCTGATGCAGTGGGTGCCTTCGGCGAGATTGTCTATATATACAAAGTCTTCGTCCTCGGACATGGTGCCGATGGCCTTTCCGTTCAGTTCTATCCTGTCTATTTTCATGCCTTCCTTGGGAATGGCCAGCATGGCTTTTGTTCCTGCGGGAACAGTGAGAGTGTCGAGCCCTGTTTTCATGTTGAAGCTGGCTTTTATTGGTCCGTAGGGCGTGTTGACCTGTCCAGACACGCGTGTGGCCACGCCTTCAAAATGCGGTTTTACCTCAAACGTCTTAAATCCCGGTGATGTCGGCTTGATGCCGAGCATCTCTCTTGTGAGCCATGCGGTGACTCCCGAACCCCATGGGTGGGCAAGGCTGGTGTATGTAGTCTGTGTGTATGGTATCGGTCCGTTTGTTCCGACAATATTGTTCCAGCACGGACGGTATACCTCGAGGAAGCATGTGGCGCCGTATTCTATCTGTCCGCCCCATTCGTCCAGTATTGCCGCGAACGCATCGTCGTAGTGTCCGGCCTTTGCCATGGCGTTGATCACCATGTATTCGTTGAAGGGTGAGTAGGAGAGTCTTTGCAGACGGTCGGTGAAGTCGGGGTGGTAGAGGTCCTGAAGATTGGCAAGCAGGTCGGCGTTTATGGCGTCGGCCGAAGAGTGCATGCCCAGGCTTTCGATGTTGCCGGGCATTTTTGTGAACAGAGTTGTCTTGGCCTTGGCCCACTTGTCGTAGGTGTCGGCCTTGTCGTTCTCACCTATTGTCCTCAGTGCTTTTGCAAAATGCTTCCATGCTCCGATGGCAAGCATCTTGTATGCCAGTTTGTTTTCGTTTATGTTAGGATTGTCGAAACCTCTTCCGGTGCGCTCTCCCCATCCGAAGAACTCAAGGTTTGACGGACTGTCAAAAATGCTCCATGCGTGGCTTAGGCGTTTCTCTGCCATGGGGATGAGACTCTTGAAACCTTCTGTGTCGCCGGAATGCATGTAGTAATCTATGAGACTCTCGACCCAATAAAGTTCATAACTCTCTATATTGTTGGGATGAGATTCGGTCCAATGTAGATTTTTCAACACTGCGTCATAGTTGGAAAATGCCACGAGTGAAGCTGCCTGTGCAGGCCATGCGTCGCCGGTCCATGAGAAGCGGTCGCCTCTTTCAAGTAGTATTGCGCCGAAACAGTCCTCACGAAGATTTGCTTTCACGGTCCATGCTCCCACATACCATATTTTGTTTATCAGCGGATTGTCACAGTCGAACGAGCCTGTATAGTTTGTCGGTTTCACCTGACTGACGGCGCGGACGGATGTTATCGTGAACGGTGACTTGAAGTTTTTGACATAAATGAAACCATATCTCACGCCTTCATACAGTTCGGAATTGAGTTCCAGTCTGTATGTGTTGCCATACTTGACAGGTGTGCGTGTCTTGTTGATAATCTCCGGAACATTGTACTCACTGATGCCAAGCTCCACCTCACCGTTCATGTCCGGACTGTCTATTTCGATCCATGCGGGCAGTTCTGCGCCCAGATCGAAGCGGATGACACAGTTGCCTTTGATGTCTATGTCGCATGTCTCGCTGTTTATTGTTGTCAGTCCGCTGACGTTGTCGGCCCCGGATGTGGCTACGGCGCTCTGCGGATGGGTGATGAAAATCTGCAACGGATCGCTCGCTTTAGGATTGTCCCATACATAATTTACCAGCGGATCGGGTGAGTCGATGACTGTCGGCCCCGACAGCGAACCACCGTTTATATACTCGTAAGGCTGTTGTATGGGTGAGCGTCTTGAGATGATCCCGTCGTCAGAAAGAGGTTCACCGGCAGGCAATACGGCCGGCATGAAGCATACAGATGCGAGGGTCAGGAGTTTAAAATAGGTTTTCATATTACTTTAATTCATTTTTTGACAACTTAGTGAAAACAAATGTAGCTTTTATTATTCGGGTGTGAAGAAAATAATTGATTTATTTATGTAATATTTTGACATATGGATAAATAATCCTACATTTGTGTGTTTCCTTGTAAAAACGGGTATGATATATTTTGAATATCTGATAGCTAACGACCGTGACTATCGCTGGGGACTGGTGACTACAACTGTCGGAGTGCAGGAGATAGGCCCCGGCGCGGTTTATCCTGTAAGAGAACACCCGGATGCCTACATGTTTTCCACAAAGAAAGACAGAATATTGCAGGAGTTTGTTTTTCTTTACATATATGAAGGCAGCGGTTGGTTTGCCTCTGCGCACTGCAAGAAGACAAGGGTAAAGGCGGGAGATATGTGCCTTATCTTCCCAAACGAATGGCACAGTTATGCTCCGGATAAGGAAACAGGATGGGCGGAAGCATGGATAGGATGTAAGGGAACAATACCGCAGCAATGGATTGACAATGGTTTCTTTACGCCCGACAATGCTGTGTTGAACATCGGAATGAACAATCAGTTGCTGGATTATTTCAACAGGGCATACGAGGTGGCGAGACAGCAGAGTCCGGCTTATCAGCAGATGCTTGCGGGATATGTAGGTATGATAAGCAGCACCGTCTATTCGGCATGCAGGGGATTGCCTTACAAATGCAGCCCTGTTATAAAAAACATCAACAGGGCAAAGAGATTCATGCACGATAATATCTGCGAGAATATTTCCATGGAAGAGGTCGCACGGTATGTCGGCATAGGCTATTCGAAGTTCAGAAAGGACTTCAAGCAGATAACAGGACTGTCGCCCAACCAGTATTTCATAGAGATGAAACTTGAGCGGAGCAAGACCATGCTTCTCAATGAAGAGATATCCTGCAAAGAGGTGGCGTTCAGTCTTGGTTTTGATTCTCCGCCTTATTTCACAAAGGTTTTCCGTAGCCACACGGGGCTTACTCCGCAGGAATTTCGCAACCGTCATTTATGAAAGAACGCTTGTACGGGCTATGTGGAAATCCGGTGGAGACAGGTTTTATACGTGAGGTATCGCGGAATGAAGAGAACATAACGGACAATGCGCGGCGTTATGAACAGCTGTTGCACATCTGTCCGTGTAACAACATATTCATGTTACCATAACCAGTAAATCCTCACCGCGGGAAAGACGCATGTTTCCCACGTGTCTGATAATGCCTCATTTCGGCGTTTTTAAAGAAAACCCGGACGGCAGACTTACAGTTTTTCTTGACTTTTTTTTGACAAAATAAAATCGCAAAAGAGATGTGAGGGAATGGCAAATATGATGTTCGGAAAGCCTGTTTCCACCTTGTTGCCATTCTACATAGCCTGTTGCGGAGTGCCTTATAATTCGTCCTGCATTCTGATAATGCCTGTTTCAGCCTCCGGTTAAGTCTGTTTTAGGGTGTGATATTGCGCGTTTCAGGCCATGAAATGGACCATATCATGTGCTGAAATAGTGTGTTTTGCATGACAGAAAAATACATCTTGTATGTAAGTGTTTGATGTTCAGTGGTTTGTGTAAAACTCTTATTTCTCGCGAATTTGCGTCCGAAGGAGAGTCCGCCCGCAAATTCTCGCTTATTTTTCTGGGTAGAACAGAAAACTCGGACGGAAAAATCGCAGGATACTGAAAATCTGTAACTGCCCTCTTTTGTTTTCCTTTCAGCAGAAGGCAACAGTACCGATACGGGATAGATGTCGCGGTTTTCTGTTGCAGCCAATTATCATAGAATTTCTACTCTGTCCTTATATGTGGGAATAAACGGTACGAACCAAAGAAAAACCCCGTAAGTCTTTGTTTATGAAACTTACGGGGCAAAATAGAGATTGAAATTACATCAGATTATGTATTTTATTTTTTGATGATCTTTTTACCATTGATAATATATATGCCTTTGGTAAGATCCTTGTTTTTAATGCGTACTCCCGACAGATTGTAAACATTTTCCGAATCAGTCTCTCCGGCATTTACAGATGTGATGTCGGTGGTTATGCCATTGATGTTTAACTTTACGTCCTTGTCGGCCGGTACCTGGAAATAAGCTCTCAGACCTTTTAGCAGGCTGTTGTCTGCGGTCGGTATGTCAAGCGCGAGGTTTTTGTTTATGGTGCGTTGTGAGCCGTCGGTCTGTAAAGTTACAGGGTCATAAACTCCGACAAAGGCATATTCGCCGAATTCAGATTTGAGAGGTGTCTCGGCAGTGGCGCTTACGTTGGGGACAACAAAACCGTTGTGGATGTTGAGTGCCGGCTTTATCAGATATGGAACACCTGCTTTTATCATGTCCGAATTTGTGAACATCATTGTTTCATCTTCCACACTACTAAACTCTGTTACAAGCGTACCTTTTCCGAAAACGTGTTCAATCAGAGCTTTGTCCATATCAAACGGCAGACATATTGTGTTCCAGTAGTCGGCGCTCAGATGGCGGTCTACGACGGCGCGTATGTCTTCTATAGCCCCTGTGTAGTTGTCTCCGTTCTCGCTGTAATCAAATTTGTATGTCTCAACAATGCGTGTAAAGGCAGTCTCACTTCCGCTTGTTCCGTTGAGATAAAGCACATTATTGCCGGTGCCGTCGTCGACGACTTCGGCATATCCGGCATTGGCCGGGTCAATATAGAAATACTTTGTGTATTCGCCCATGCCATAAACGTTTTCAAAGTCATCGTCAACCAGCACGTTCTGACAGCCGTCCTCATAGTATTGTGTCAGCTTTATATTATCGATATAAGCACGCTGTGAGAAATCCTTTCCGTCCACGCGAAGACCTATTTCTCCGTTGTTGAGCAGGGCGAGATCGGTCATATCGTTCTGCGGGAAGATGTCCTGTAGTTTGTCGTCAATGTATGTATAGACAACATTTCCGAGAACTTCTATCTTTATGCGGTGCTTCGTTCCTATCAGGTCAGACGCATTGAAGTCCGGAAAAGCCTTTCCGTCGCCCACGGCTTTCCAGCTTTCATTGCCGTTGGCAAGATGATATCTGATGAACGCATCATCACCGCTCTGTCCCAATTGCCACATGTAGTAGGTGTCGTTGTCTGTTCTTCCGAATATGATTGACGCACAATTTTCAAGAAGTGTTATGTCTGCTTCAACTACATAATGCATGTCTTTTACTGCGCTGAGTATCGGATCGACGGGAAGACCGCGTTTTTCATTGTCCTTACTGCCTACAGCATGATACACACCGTCGGAGACAGTGCCGTTCTGAAATGCTTTTGACGGGTCGTCGAAGTTGTTTTCGTAGATAATCTCCTGGGTGTCGTCGTTGGTTATTTTGAAATAATCGAAGTCAGCAGACTCGCCTATATCACCGGACCATGCCGCACGTGTTCCGATAGATCCAAAGGCAAGTGTCTCACCGCCCACTTCGTCGCTTTCGTATATCTGCACGTCGTCCAGATATACTTTGTAATGATTTCCGTCTGTTACTGTGATCTTTGTGACATGCCACTGTGTCAGATCTATATCATCGAAAAACTGGTTCAGTTCTATTTCTGCATCACACGAAGGACCTCCATTCCAGTGATGCGGACGAAGGCGGGGATTGCCTTCTTGCTCTATATTGTATTGCAGCATGTAGAAATTGCTGGAAGTCTGGTGTGAAAACATAATGCTTGCACTGATGTCATTGGCTTTGAAACGGGTCTCCACCGTGTAGTTCGGAATGTCAAAACTATATGCACCGGCGCTGATACATACGAAACATAAAAGAGTAAATAGTAGTAATTTCAGTTTCATAATAGATGGATTTTAATTAAAGTGTTTGATTATCCTGCAAATATACGTGTGAATATGTTCTCTGCGTATAGAATAAATGACATATTAATATAACGTTTTGATACTATCTGTAAAACGTCGGTGTGATATGGTGCGGATGTCTTCTGATGTTTATCAACGGTCTTTGCTGTGCATATCCGGTATTTTGCAGATTCCGATATGTCCATTATAGGTTGTGCTGACTGCCGGATGTCTGTTGTGATATGTCTGCAGTCGCCTTGCGGAGATGTGTCTTCTGTGTAATGACACACTGTGCTTTGTTGTGTAATATGTTGATTTTAAGTGTTGTCCGACAGCTCTGTCGGTGCTTTTCCGCGCTTGCGGCAGACAATAAGCGCCACTTCGTGTTAATGCGAAAAAAACAGAGTTAAAACGTCCCTCTGTTCCGATTATTTTTCTTAATTTTGCAAATTGGAAATTACAAAATACATATTATATAAATAATCATGGATTTATTACAGAAAATCGTTGCGCATGCCAAGAGCAACAAGCAGCGCATTGTGCTCCCCGAAGCAACAGAGGAGCGTACTCTTAAAGCCGCCGACCGCGTTCTGGCTGACGACATAGCTGACATTATCCTCATAGGAAATCCTGAGGAAATAAACGGTCTTGCACAGCAGTGGGGCCTCTCTCACATCTCGAAAGCCACCATCGTGGATCCTGAGAACAATCCGAAGAGCGAGATGTATGCCGAAAAACTTGCCGAACTCCGCAAGAGCAAGGGCATGACAATAGAGGAAGCACGCAAGCTGGTGAAGAATCCTCTCTATCTGGGCTGTATGATCATAAAGCTCGAAGAGGCCGACGGACAGGTGAGCGGAGCGCTCAGTACTACAGGCGAAACGCTGCGTCCGGCTCTGCAGATCATCAAGTGTGCACCAGGTGTGACATGTGTCAGCGGAGCAATGCTTATCATCACGCATGAGCATCGCTACGGCGAGGACGGTATCTTCGTCATGGGCGACGTAGCTGTAACACCGGTTCCTACTGCCGAACAGCTCGCACAGATAGCTGTATGTACTGCTCAGACAGCCAAGGCAATTGCAGAAATAAAGGATCCGCGCGTAGCAATGCTCAGCTTCTCTACCAAAGGCAGCGCCAAGCATGAGAATGTTGACAAGGTGGTTGAGGCGACACGCCTTGCTCACGAACTTGATCCGGAACTGCATCTTGACGGTGAACTGCAGGCCGATGCCGCTCTCGTGCCGAGCGTAGGCGAGAAGAAGGCTCCGGGAAGCACCATCGCAGGTCATGCCAATGTGCTCATCGTGCCGAACCTCGAAGTGGGCAACATCTCATACAAACTTGTGCAGCGTCTTGGCAACGCAGTGGCTATAGGTCCGGTTCTGCAGGGTATCGCACGTCCGGTGAACGATCTCAGCCGCGGCTGTTCTATCGACGATATATATTATATGGTGGCCATCACGGCATGCCAGGCACAGGCTGCAAAATAAACATCAACCTGCCGCGTCGGTAAAATGCCTTCTGTCGTCATGCGACATGCTTTTTACCGAGGCGGCATAACTTATTTTTCAAACGATAACAAAAGCTAAAATGAAGATATTAGTACTTAATTGCGGCAGCTCGTCCATCAAATACAAACTCTACAACATGGACGATCACTCAGTCATGGCTGCTGGTGGTGCAGAGCGTATAGGACTCGATGAGGCATTCGTGAAGGTTACTCTGCCAAACGGTGAGAAGAAAAAGATAATGCACGACATGCCCGACCACAAGGAAGGTGTGAACTTTGTGTTCAGTCTGCTCACCGATCCTGAGATAGGAGCGATAAAGAGTCTTGATGAAATCGACGCCGTAGGCCACCGCATCGTGCAGGGTGGTGACCTATTTGAGAAGAGTGTCATCGTGGACGAAAGCGTGGAACAGGGCATCGAAAGCCTCTGCGATCTGGCACCGGTACACAACGCCGGCCACCTCAAAGGCATACGCGCAGTGGACAAACTGATGCCTACTGTGCCGCAGGTATGCGTGTTCGACAACGCATTCCACAGCACAATGCCCGATTACGCCTACCTCTATGCAGTGCCGTATGAGCTTTATGAGAAATATCATGTGCGCCGTTACGGATTCCACGGAACAAGTCATCGCTACGTGTCACAGCGCGTTTGCGAGTATCTCGGCCGCGATATCAATACACAGCGCATCATTACCTGTCACATAGGCAACGGCGCAAGCGTTACTGCTGTTAAGTTCGGTAAGTGCGTGGACACATCAATGGGCCTCACTCCTCTTGCCGGTGTGATGATGGGAAGCCGCAGTGGCGACATCGATGCATCTGCTGTTACATACATCATGGAGAAACTCGGACTGCAGCCTCAGGAGATGGCCGAATACCTGAACAAGGAAAGCGGTGTGCTCGGTATAAGCGGTGTATCGTCGGATATGCGTGAAGTTGAGGCCGCAGCTGCCGAAGGTAACAAGCGTGCACGCCTTGCACTCGAAATGTACACCTACCGCATCAAGAAATACATCGGTGCATACGCAGCCGCTATGGGTGGCGTTGACATCATTGTATGGACTGCCGGTGTGGGCGAGAACCAGACAGATATCCGCGAGAACTCATGCAAGGGACTCGAGTTCCTCGGCATTAAGATCGACTCGGAAGCCAACAATACACGTGGCGAAGAGGCCATCATCTCTGCTCCGGATTCAAAGGTTACGGTATGTGTCATACCTACCGACGAGGAGCTCATGATCGCCAAAGACACCATGGCGTTGCTCCAGAAGTAACGATGTGATGCGATTTTGTTTATTGATACGGTTTGATTTATTATCACACGTGTCTTTTTCATAATACAGACTATTTGATATAAATCGGAATATAACGGGAGACCGGCCATTGAAAAAGTAGATTTCAATGGCCGGTCTCTTTTGTTTATTAATAAAGTTCCGTTATGTACGTGATGCATTCTTTGGTTTATTGAATATAGGAATGTTCATTTTTTAATGACGGATGTTTTGTCTTATAATATTGCATTTTCACACAGATAATTTGTAAAATACGGATATATGTTATAACTTTATGCCTTAAACATAATGTTGCGATACTTTATATATCCTGCAATATGATTATAACATCGTTCTAATGTTTGATAAACACTCGGTAATTATATATAAAAGAATGGGAAATCGTAAATCTTTTTTGTCTGCTGTGATTCCGGTTTTATTCGCATCATTTGCATTTCCTGTGAATGTGAAAAGTCAGAGTGAAGACAGCATTCCTGTAAGAAAGATTGATGAAGTTGTCGTGAATGCGCAGATGCAACGTACCAACGCGTCTGCATCGACATACATACCTACGTCTAAACAAAAGGCTTCCGCGCAGAATGCAACCGACCTTCTGCGCCAGCTTGCCATTCCTCAGATAAACGTAGACCTCATGAACGGTGAGGTAACAACGCCAAGCGGACAAAAGGTTACGATATACATAAACTCCATTCCCGCCACTGAAGAAGAGATGGAAGGCCTGTTGACGGCTGATGTACGCAAGGTGGAGTATCTTGATTTTCCCGTAGATCCACGTTTTCATGGAAGCGAACATGTGGTTAATTTCGTTGTTCAGAAATATGAATACGGAGGCTATACTAAGGCCACAGTGAATGAAAACTTCCTTATCGGAAAGCTGTCGAGTAGGGCGTCTGTTTATTCCAAGTTCGTTTATAAGCACATGACGTATGATTTATATGCCGGCGCATCGAACCATGATATCAGTCATCTCGGCACATCAACAACCGGTTCTTACACACTATCTGGTGATGACGGACAGCAATATCAGACCATACGGAACGAGTTTCTCGATGAATCGCGTTTCAAGTCGAACCAATATCCCGTGACATTCAGGGCAATCTACGATTCTGACAAAATTCAGATGTCCAATACCTTAGGCTTTAATTTCGAGCAGAATCCGATGGCCTACACGAGAGGTACGCTTTCTTTTTCGACAGAAGACGGCAATAATTATTCTTACAGTAAAAGTGAACCATACACAAGCCGTTATCTGATATGGTCAGGGAACTACTATTTCATTTTGCCGAAAAGTTTCCGTTTAAGTATCGCTCCGGGAATAAACTATGGTCATACCAACTATTCTTATATTTACCAAACATCCTTACAGGATGCTTCCGGTATATTGAACAGTTCCAGGGAGGACGTTTTGCAGTTAAGGGGAAGCGCCACACTGTTCAAGAAGATTACCGACCGGCAGAACGTTTTCTTACGTGCATGGTACGGTTCTACATCCAACGATGTGAGCTATTCTGGCACATCGCCATACGACAATGATTTTTCCGATACATACGCAGGTGCTGCCTTAGGTTATAATTTCTCTGATAAGATGTGGAATATCAATGCAGACGCGGCTCTACAGTGGGAAAAGAACAAGATTAACGATCTGTCGGTGGAGGAACTCTATCCGCTGATCAATTTATCAGTCGGCTTTTCTCCGTCAAAAAAACATTCTTTCCGTACTTATTTCCATTTCGGAGCCAACTATCCGGGAGCAAGCGAAAAGACGCCTAATGTGCTTCAGCAGAATGAGCTTATGTATTATACCGGAAATCCGAACCTCGGACTGTCACGGCAGATAACATTCAATCTGTCGTATAACTGGATGCCCGTAAACGCATTCTCAGCTTCTGCTTTCGTGCAGTATTTCGGTGAGTTTAATCTGTATGTGCCTGTTTATAATCCATACAATGACGGCAAGGCTCTGCTCAGAACCTTTGAGACAGACTGCGACTATAACCGTACACAGATAGGAATGTCGTTCAATTATAAGCTGCTTAACGGCAATCTGCAGCTGGCAGCGTCGCCCTCTGTTTCATTATATCGCGTGTCCGGACTTTTCGACATCAAGCGTTCCCCGTTCTATTGCAATGCTTCTGCCACCTATTATCTTGGTGATTTCTATTTCCAGGCATCTTATCAGACACGCAGTCTCACCGTTCAGGGCAACCGCGGAGTGATATACAAAGACCGTAATTTCTATCAGATGCTTGCCGGATGGAGCCGTTCCGGTTGGAATATCCGTGTGAGTGCGATGAACTTGTTCCGCAAAGACTGGCTGTGCTCCACCAATATCCTATCGACACCTTTATACTCCGAAACACAGTATGTCAATGGTAATAACTTCCATCAACGCCTCAATATCTCGGTAACATATACTTTGGGATATGGCAAGAAAGTGAAACGCGGTAATGAAGTAGGAGAGCAGTATGGAGCGGCTTCTGCAATTATGAAGTGATGTAAGTGCAATTCCGCGTCCGTCGATATCCCCGGCATATCTTTTCTTTACATTTGTTAGTGTTATATCGGCGAAATGACCGTTTTGCTGAATTGTAAAAAGAATTGGCTATCCCATTGGCTCTGTTCATCAAGAATGTTCTTGTGGGAAAATGTACAGGCATTCGCTTTGTTGACAGTACTCCTACTCCTTTACGGATTTATAGAAACCAGAGAATCCCTATCCATAAGACGTTCAAAGGAATAGCACAGAGAGGTAAATGTTCCAGGTGCTGATTCTTAGGATTCAAGCTGCATCTCATATGCAACGAACGCGGAGAACTCCTGAATTTTATGATTACTCCAAGTGATGTGGATGACTATAAACCTCTTGAATGCAAAGTCTTTGTGAAATTCATCTATGGAAAGATTGTCGGTGATAAGAGATACATCGGCAGGAATTTTTTTGAGAGACTGTTCGTGGACGGCATACAACTTATAACCAAGTTGAAAGGCAACGTGAAAGGAACATTGATGTCACTTTCTGACAAACTGCTTATTAGAAAGCGGGTCATTATCGAAACTGTCAATGACGAACTTAAGAATATAGCACCGGTGGAACATTACTTTCTATTGTTACGCAAACAATGACCTTCGGTTCAATACACAGGAGCTTTGATAATTTCATCGTCAACCTGTTGGGTGCAATTGCTGCATATTGTTGCTTTTCGAAGAAGCCGTGTATTAATGTTACGAGAACTCTATACACACAGCTCGTTTTGTTTTGAATTCGTCAAACTCATGTTATATACTATTGTTATCGTACATATATGTAATTTTAGTGTTAAATATCTCATTGGTATTTGTTGATGGTTATAATCCTATGGCAGCACCACAGATGATTATGCCTAAAGTGTTTGCTCCAGATCCAATAAGAGCTGCTTTCATACATGTGGAGGAAATAACACAGTCCGCTCTTGTTGCAACACCGGCTTTTGCTTTCCAATTAACAGCCACATCATGATGTTGTGCGTAGTAATTGATTCCTGCGAGAATATTGCTCTTATAAGAAGATGTAGAAACTTCCTGTACGGCTAAAGCCATAGAGAAAGCGAGTACACTACAAGCTAAAAATGCTTTTATCTTTTTCATAGTTACTTAAGATTTTTAGATATAAAAAATTTCACGATACAGGCGATAATATGGGCACATAAAACTCCAGCAATGAAGAACCCGATCATTTCAAGCCAGTTATGTGCAAACGATGTTGCTTCGAATCCTACGGCAACAACTAAAATTATGGACCAACCTTCAAGATTGTTTTTTGCGTAATTTGGGGAGTATTTTCTTAGAAAGTGAATCATACGCATTGTTTTAATTACAAAATTCGTATGCTAATATAGCGCATTATATGTAATTTTGGGTAAAAACGGGCGATTTTCTTGTTCTAATTCTATAATTTCAATAGATTTAAATTATTTCAGCTTTTAATATGTGTTGTTATTCTATATTTTAACCTCTCGCTTTTCTTTCCTGAGAAGCTTGAGCATATCTTATTATGCATTGATAGTGTTTATCATTTTTCAGACTACTTATAATGTTGCGGAAAGGTCTTTATCGCGTTCTGAAAGAGCCTATGTTGACCCATGATAGAGCCTGTTTCGTGATCTGAAACGGCCCATATCAGACCATGAAACGGCCTGTTTCGTAACCTGGAAAAGCCCATTTCACGACAGGTGAAAGCCAATGTCAATGAGCGCTTCTTATAAAACCGGCTGATAAAGGAAACCGTAATGTTTTGTCGGGCTCGTTCCGCCTCACGGATAAACATGCATTGTTGTCCGGTCTGTATCTGCTTTCTGTCAGCCGATAGATGTGGAACGGAAATACGGAATGACTATCATAAAAGCATAAAAGGCATGTCATCCATAACGGTGACATGCCTTTCTTTATATCGTGTAGCCTTTTGTTACAGCGCTTTCTCTATTGCCGGGACAATCAATGCTTCCATCACGTCGTATCCGGCACCGTTGGGGTGCACTGTCTCCGGCGTGTATTTCGTGTCCATTCCGCCTTTGTCCGGGGCCAGCAGTGCTGTGAAGTAGTCAACATACTGTATGCCATTCTCCTCGGCATAAGCCTTTACGCGTGCGTTGAGGCTGCGTATCTTCTCCATGGCATCGGTGACAGACGGACGCCATCCGAAGTTTCTTGCCGGCAGAGTGGATGTGAGTATCACCTTAATCTTGTGTGCACGTGCGAGCTCCACCATTGTAAGTATGTTGCCGTAGGTTATGTCCTCGTTGTAAGGCCCTGTGTTTTCGGCTATGTCGTTGGTGCCGTAGTTCAGCACGAGAACCTTCGGCTCCAGGTTGATCACGTCTTCACGGAAACGCATCAGAAACTGATACGATGTCTGTCCGCTTATTCCGCGTCCTATGTAACCGTGTTTCTTGAAGAACTCCGGGTGTGTGTTCACCCATCCTTCAGTGATTGAATTGCCCATGAAAACCACTCTTTTCTCGCCTTTGGCGGGCTTTCCGAGTTTTGCGTTTTCGCTGGCGTAGCGTTGGTAGTTGGCAAAGTCGTTGTGGTTCTGGGCCAGAGCGACATTGCATGTCAGCAGTGAACATGCCGCTGCAAGTACGATTGTCTTTAATGAAATCATAATAGATGTTATTTGGTTTGGTTATGGTCTGCTTTCGCCCTCGACGTATTCCTCGAGGAACATGTGCTCGCCGTCGAACACGGCGTAGGTGAACTGCGTTATCCAGTCGCCTATTATCATAAGCCGCGACTTGCGCGAGAGAATGAGGTCGAGCTCTATGTGGCGGTGGCCGAAGATGAAATAGTCTATCTGCGGATGACTTTTCATATATTCCTTGGCAAACTGTACGAGACACTCCTTGTCTTCGCCCATGTACGGAGGTTCCTTTCCGTCGGCACGTTTCAGACGACTGTGCTTTGCCCAATTGAGGCCGATAGCCATGCTCCAGCGCGGGTGTATGGTGTTGAACAGCCATTGGCACGTGCGGTTGTGGAATATCCTGCGTAGCAGTTTGAACTTCTTGTCAGGGTCGCCGAGTCCGTCGCCGTGCGCCAGATAGAACACTTTGTCATATATCTCCGTCGTCACAGGCTGCGTGTGCACCGTAAGTCCGCATTCCTTTTCCAGATAGCCGTATGTCCATATGTCGTGGTTGCCGGTGAAGAAATGCACCTCCACGCCCATGTCCGTGAGCTCCGACAGCTTGCCGAGAAAGCGGGTGTAGCCCTTCGGGACAACATATTTGTATTCGTTCCAGAAGTCGAACATGTCGCCGAGCAGGTAAATTGCGGCAGCCTTATGCTTTATGCTGTCAAGAAATCTTACGAGCCTGCGCTCCTGTGTGCGTCCGTGCTCTATCGCCAGCGAGCCGAGGTGTGCGTCGGAAAGGAAGTAAACGTTTTTCTTGTTCATATTGAAAGGTGGCGTAAGGGTGTTTCTTTTGTGTTGTTGGCATGGGCGTGCCGGTGGCCGGTATTGAGAATGTCAGACCGCTGCGTGTGCGTGGCCTGCTCTCAGTAGGTTCACTCGAAGCCCAGCTCTATTCTTGCTTCCTCGGTCATCATGCTCTTGTCCCACTCTGGTTCGAATACCAGATTGACTGTGGCCGACTTCACCTGGTCCAGCGTTTCCACCTTCTGCCTCACATCTTCGATGATGAAGTCGGCTGCCGGACATGTAGGTGCGGTGAACGTCATGTCTATCACCACATCGTAAGTCGGTTTCACGTCGATGCTGTAGATGAGTCCGAGATCGTATATGTTTACCGGAATCTCCGGGTCGTAGACAGTTTTCAGAATGTCAACGACGCGTTCTTCTATTTTTGTTTTTTCTTCCTGTGTCATGTGTGATGTTTTTATTTAAGGCAAAGATATTGCTGACGGGCCTATGCATGTTGTGCTTTCAGTTTCCCGAGTGCAGATTATCTTATGCAAAGATTATGCAAACGGGCGGAAAGAAAGCCCGCTTCCGATTTCCCGAGTGCGGATTATCTTATGCAAAGATAGGAAAAAAATGATAGTCACACAATAAAAATCAGCTTTTTGCTATCACAGCCGCCCCTCTTCGCAATAGCTGTAATACCGTCCGTCGGTGACGATGATGTGGTCGGCCATGTGTATTCTCATTGTCTCGCAAGCCTTCTTCAGTCTCTGCGTCAGCCGGTCGTCGTCGGCACTGGGCGTTGTGTTGTTGCTCGGATGGTTATGGCACAGGGCAATGACGGTGGCGTTGTGCAGTATTGCCTCGCGTATTATGATGCGTATGTCAACGGCAGTCTCGCTGATGCCTCCGTGCGATATGCATTCCTCCTTTATCAGTCTGAAGTTCTGGTTCATAAGCAGCACCCACGCTTCTTCCACGTCGAGGTCCTGCATTTTGGTGTGCATGTGCGAGTAGATGGCATCGGCCGAGTCGAGACGCGGGCGCGGTTCGACACCTTCAGCCTGCCGTCGCTTGCCCAGTTCGCATGCTGCCAGCACGGTGACGGCCTTTGCCGGGCCCATGCCTTTGTATTGTGTCAGTTCGTGGATGGTTTTCTTGCCTAAGGTGTTCAGGTTGTTGTTGCAGTCGCCGAGTATGCGTTTCATCAGTTCCACGGCACTCTCGTCGGTCGAGCCTGAGCCTATGAGGATGGCCAGCAGCTCGGCGTTTGACAGGCTTTTGGCACCGTTGCGCATGAACTTCTCGCGCGGACGGTCGTCCTCGGCCCACTGGTTGATGTTCAGTTTGTCGGTCATTTATAGAATGTCTTGTCGAATGCGCTGAACTCATTGCCTCCGCGTACGCAGCGTTTCCACCACGCATTGAAGAATCCGAGGCCGTAGCCCGTCAGCTGTACAAACGCCGCCGCCACGCTCAGCAGGCCTATGCGCAGGCTGCGGTTGTGTATGGACGAGTCGGCAAGTATCATGAGCGCGTAAAGCACTATGGGCGCCAGCCACAGCGGTTGGCACATTACGGCTGCGAGAACTACGAGCAATGCCGTGCCGGCAGTGAACGCCGCGGGCATTAGATGCACTATTTTCAGCGATTCGGGGTATTTCTTGTATAGGTTTATACGGGCTATTCCGCTGTTGTATACCTGCCGGAAGAACTTGCGGAAGTCGGTGCGGCGCTTGTGCCAAACCCATGCTCCGGGGAACAGCCGGCACGCGTGGCCCGCCTTGAATATGCGTATGCTGAAGTCGATGTCCTCGCCGAAGCGCATGCGTGAGAACCCTCCCAATGCCATGTAAACATCGCGTCGTATGCCCATGTTGAACGAGCGGGGATAAAACTTGTCCATCTTCTTCTTGCCGCCGCGTATGCCTCCGGTGGTGAAGAACGACGTCATGGAGTAGGAGATGGCCTTCTGTGTGGGTGTGAACGAAGGATGTGCGCAGTCGGGACCGCCGAATGCGTCGGCCGGGCGTGCCTTCAGCTCGTCGTCGACACTCTGCAGATAGCCGTCGGGCAACACCACATCGCTGTCGAGAATTATGAGATACTCGCCCCGTGCGCGCTCTGCCCCGTAGTTGCGGCTTTGTCCCGGACCGGAGTTTTCCTTCATGTGGTAGTGCAGGTCAAGTCTGCCGGCATAGCTGTCGCACACATTCTTGCAGTCGCGCACCGAGCCGTCCTCCACCACAATCACCTCAAAGTCGGTGAGAGTCTGGCGTGTCATGCTCTGCAAGAGTTCGTCCACTTCGTCTGGACGGTTGTAAACGGGAATGATGAAGCTGTATTTCATAGTCTCCAATGTTTTCGGTTGTTATGACTGTACGCCCTTTACGGCGTGTGTATAATCAAAACGGGAAAAGGTAAAAAGCGGCATGCTGCGTTGCGTGTCCGGTTTTTACCTTTTCCCGTATTTGTTTGTTGTGTCGTTTTTTATTCCTTCACGCGCTGCAGATAGCTGCCGTCGCGGGTGTCAACCTGGATGAGATCGCCCTCGTTGATGAACAGCGGAACGCGCACCTCAACGCCGGTTTCGAGAGTAGCCGGTTTGGTTGCGTTTGTTGCAGTGTCGCCCTTTATACCCGGCTCAGAGTGTGTGATGCGCAGGTTTGTCTTGACCGGCATTTCGCCGAAGAGCACTGTCTCGTTTGATGCGTCGGAAACAACTTCGATTACGTCGCCTTCCTTCATGTAGTCAACGCCTGTGATGAGGTCGTGAGCGATAGGTATCTGGTCGTATGTCTCCTGATTCATGAAGATGTAATCATCGCCCTCTTTGTAAAGATACTGATATGGGCGGCGCTCCACGCGCACGTCTTCAAGTTTTTCACTGATGTCGAAGCGGCGCTCCAGTACGCGTCCGTCAACAACGTTCTTCAGTTTCACGCGCATGAAAGTATTGCCCTTTCCGGGTTTCACGTGCAGAAATTCGATGACGAAGAACAGCTTGCCATCCATGCGGATGCATGTTCCGTTCTTAATGTCCTGTGAATTGATCATATGTGTTTGTCTAAAATTGAATTGTTCGTTGCTTCTTCGTAAATTCGCTGCAAAGTTACGGTAATTTTGGAAAAAAACCTAAATATTTCTGCTAAAAAACACATTATTCTTTGCTAATTAAAAAGAAATGAGTAATTTTGCAGCCCAAAGTGTGAATAATAACAAATAAAATTTTAGATAGAAAATGAAAAGAACGTTTCAGCCTCACAACAGAAGGAGAGTGAACAAGCACGGTTTCCGTGAGAGAATGTCGACAAAGAACGGTCGCCGCGTATTGGCTTCACGTCGTGCTCATGGTCGCAAAAAGCTGACTGTATCAGACGAGCACCACGGCAAATAAGCCGTAATTCCGTCAGGCACGGGATTCTTGTGAGCAGCAAGGAGCAGGGAAAAGACTCTGCTCCTTGCTGTTTTTTTATGCCCATGGCTGTGAAGATACGGTCGGTGGGTATTCTGCTTGTGTAATGATAAATCCGCACAGCCCCGACCGGTAAATCATAATTGAAAGTCAGACACAGACATTCCGTCTCTTTTCCTGTGCCTCGTATCAGCTTTTTTAGAGAAAACCCGGACGGCGGACTTACAGTTTTTCTTGACTTTTTTTTGACAAAATAAAATCGCAAAAGAGATGTGAAGGAATGTTAAACCGGATGTAACAAAGGCCGGTTCGTAACTTTTGGCGTTGTCATCTACCCTGAAGCATGATCCGGGAAAATTTATTTGGCGTTCCGATAATGCCCGTTTTGGGGTCTGATATTATCTGTATCAGGGCATGACATGGTGCGTTTCAGCCCCTGATATGGGCAATATCGCATGCTAAAATGGTGCTTATTGCAGGACGGAAAAGTGTCTGTTGCTTGTAAGTATTTGATGTTCAACTGTTTGCATAAGTCTTTTATTTTTCGCGTATTTGCGTCCGAAGGAGAACTCGCCCGCAAATACGCGCTTGTTTTTTGGGGTAGAACAGAAAACTCGGACGAGAAAACTGCAGGATGCTGAAAATTTGAAAGTGCCCTGGTTGCTTTGCCTCCGGCAGAAGGTGGCAGCGCTGGTATGGGGCAGAAGCCGGATTATTTTTGTCGAAACCAGTTTCCGCTGAGTTTTGCAGATTTCTGTTTGAATGTCGGAGTGCGCATTGTTGTCTCGTAGTGTGGCGTGTTAATGTATGCCGGCGGAGCCGTTTTGCTGCGCTCGACGGTCTTTGCGGCACATCAGTTGTGGGGCGGACGTTGTCCGTGAATGTCCGTATATAGTCCGGAAAAGGCTTTTGAAGTATAGGCTTTCATCTGTTTTGCAAAAATATTCTGCAAGGAAAAAGTCAATAAAATTTGTAACTTCCACGCATGGGTTTTCTGTATTCTGTGTCCGGTGTGTGATGTGTGGTTGTGGCGCAGTGCGGCGGGTGTAGTTCTCCTGTGCCTTCCTTATGTCAGCTGATAGTCTGCATGGCATGCGTGCGGTGCTTCTGACACAGTGTGGCCGGGCCGTTGTTTTTTTACACTTTATGTGTGCTTTTATTTTGTGCATTGAGCAGTTAGTGTTATCTTTGTGCAAAATTAAGTGAGATGAAACCTACGGATTTCTTCAAAAAGTTCAAGAGCTGGTATCTGTGGGGCAATCTGGCAGCTATGGCTCTTGTGGTGGCGCTGGCTTGCTACGGACTGAAATACTGGCTTGGCGTGTACACTCATCACGGTGAGGCCATCGAGGTGCCCGACCTGCGACAGAAGTCGTTCAAGGACGCGCAGCACATTTTGCGTGGTCTGGGACTCGACGTGACGGTGAGCGACACGGGCTACGTGAAGACGCTCTCGCCCGACTGCATACTCGAACAGACGCCAGAGCCGGGCGCACGTGTGAAGAGCGGACGCATGGTGACGGTGATTGTCAATGCCGCTCATTCGCCAATGATAACCCTGCCCGACATTATCGACAACAGTTCGCTGCGCGAGGCCATGGCCAAACTCTCGGCTATGGGCTTCAAGGTGGGAAAACCCGAGTATATCCCGGGCGAACGTGATTGGGTGTACGGCGTGACTGTACGCGGCCGTCAGGTGGTGGCCGGCGAAAGGATATCGGTTGACGACGTTGTGACGGTGCAGGCCGGCAGCGGCATTCGCGACGAGTCCGACAGCATAGAGTATGTCGACATCGACGACTTCGAGCCAGTGAACGAAGGCGATGTGGACGAATTCCAGGTGGTGACAGCCCCGATGCCTTCGGAAGAACCGGCAACGGAATGATCTCACTGCATATATAAATATGTGTGAAAACAAAAAAAAGGACATTCATGGCAGACAATATAGAGGACATAGAGGAACTTGACGAGGAGTCGCAACAGCTTTACGAGCACTTCCGCTTTGTGGTGGATAAAGGGCAGGAGGCCCTGCGTGTGGACAAGTACATGTGCGACAAACTGCAGCACTCCAGCCGCAACCGCATACAGAAGGCGGCCGACGCCGGATTCGTGCACGTCAATGACCGTCCCGTGAAAAGCAATTACAAGGTGCGGCCGGGCGATGTGGTGACGCTGATGCTCGACCGTCCGCGCTTCGATTCGACCATTGAGGCTGAGGACATACCGCTCGACATCGTCTATGAGGACAGCGAGCTGATGGTTGTCAACAAGCCTGCCGGACTGGTGGTACACCCCGGTGTGGGCAATTTCCACGGCACATTGGTGAACGCTGTTGCGTGGCATATGAAGGATATCGACAGTTTCGACCCCAACGATCCGGAAGTAGGACTGGTGCACAGAATAGATAAGGACACGAGCGGACTGCTCGTTGTGGCCAAGACTCCGACCGCAAAGACGTCGCTCGGAGCGCAGTTCTTCAACAAGACAACCCACCGCAGCTATGTGGCTTTGGTGTGGGGCAACTTCAATGAGGACGAAGGACGAATAGAAGGAAACATCACACGCGACCCCAAGGACCGCCTGCGTATGACCGTATGTGAGCCTGATTCGGGTATCGGAAAGCCCGCTGTGACACATTATAGGGTGCTGGAGCGCTTCGGATATGTGACGCTTGTGGAATGCATTCTTGAGACGGGGCGCACCCATCAGATAAGGGCGCACATGCGCTACATAGGTCATCCGCTCTTCGGAGACGAACGCTACGGCGGCTGCGAAATACTGCGCGGCAACCGGAGTTCGTCGTACAAGGCATTCATCATGAACTGTTTCAAGCTCTGCAGCCGTCAGGCTCTGCATGCGCGGACACTCGGTTTCCGCCATCCTGTCACCGGTAAGCAGATGGACTTCGACTCTCCGCTGGCCGCCGACCTTGCCGCTCTCATCGACAAGTGGCGCGTCTATATAGCCGGAACCAACAACAATACATTCGAAAATCAGTAACAACGCTGTTATAAAAAAATGGAAAATATAAAGAGAAACATAGCCATCGTATGCGGTGGCGACTCGTCCGAGCACGACGTGTCGATGAATTCGGCAAACGGGCTCTACTCGTTCTTCGACAAGGAACGCTACAATGTGTATATCGTTGACGTGGAAGGACAGAACTGGCATGTCAATTTCGACGACGGCACAACAGCTGCCATCGACCGCAACGACTTCTCGTTCGTCAAGGATGGAAAGGCCGTTGTGTTCGACTATGCATACATAACCATACACGGCACACCGGGTGAGAACGGACTGATGCAGGGCTATTTCGAACTGATCGGAGTGCCTTACAGCACGAGCGGAGTGCTCGTCGAGGCAATGACATTCGACAAGTATGTGCTCAACCGCTACCTGAGCGGCTACGGTGTCAACGTGGCTCAGAGTCTGTTGCTGCGCCGCGGCGAGGAGAACAAGTACAGCGAGGAGGAGATAGAACGCCTTATCGGTATGCCTTGCTTCGTTAAGCCGGCGGCTGACGGAAGCAGTTTCGGTGTGTCGAAGGTGAAGAACACCGACCAGCTTGCGCCTGCTCTGCGTGTTGCTTTCATGGAGAGCAACGAGGTGATGATAGAAAGTTACCTTGACGGAACGGAGATATCTATAGGCTGTTACAAGACAAAGAACAAATCGGTGGTGTTCCCCGCAACGGAGGTTGTGACCAACAACGAGTTCTTTGACTACAATGCTAAGTATAACGGTGAGGTTCAGGAGATCACTCCTGCGCGTATAAATCCCGACACTGCGGCACGTGTGGCAGAGGAGACATCGCGCATTTACGACATACTGCGCTGCAACGGTATAATCCGTGTGGACTATATCATAACGAAGGACGAGAACGGCAACGACAAGATAAACATGCTTGAGGTGAACACCACACCGGGTATGACAGCCACAAGCTTCATACCACAGCAGGTGCGCGCGGCCGGACTCGACATAAAGGACGTGCTGACCGACATTGTGGAGAACCAGTTCTGATACGGCGTCAGGACTGTTCCTTTTCTTATACCGGACCTGATAATTAAGTTATTATGAACATCGAGTTATTAAGACAGTTTGATGCGATAAGGCCGTTCGAACCGGAAGAGTTGCCTGAAGTCTTTGACCGGCTTATCGCCAACGAGCAGTTCAGAATGGTGGCAGGTGCCATATTCCCGGACATACCGTTCGAGGTGTTGGCTGAAAAGATGCGTTCGTGTAGAACAAATTTTGAGTTCCAGATCGGATTCTGCTATCCTTTCCTTCACGATCTGCTGGCAAAGGCTAGCAAGGGATGCGACATGGACTGCACAGCCATTGACAACACACGGGCTTATACCTTCGTGAGCAATCACCGCGACATAGTGCTCGATTCGGCGTTGCTCAACATCATGCTGGTCGATTCGCACTTCAGCACTACCTGCGAGATTGCCATCGGCGACAATCTTCTGTCGCTGCCGTGGGTCAAGGACCTTGTACGCATCAACAAGTCGTTCATCGTGGAGCGCTCGCTTCCGATGCGCCAGATGCTCATGGCAAGCAAACGGCTCTCCGACTACATGCATCTGGTGATAAATGAGAAGAAAGAGGGTGTGTGGATAGCGCAGCGCGAAGGACGTGCCAAAGATTCTGACGACCGCACGCAGGAGGCTATCATCAAGATGATGGCCATGGGTGGCGAGGGCTCTGTGAGGGACCGCATTGCGTCACTGCATATTGTTCCGCTGTCAATATCGTACGAGTTCGATCCTTGCGATTTCCTCAAGGCGCGCGAGTTCCAGCTCAAACGCGATGTGGAAGGATGGAAGAAGTCGGCACAGGACGATGTTGTGAGCATGCAGACCGGTATCATGGGCTACAAGGGACACGTACACTATCATTGCGCTCCGTGCATCGACGACTGGCTTATGAGCCTCGATGAAAATATGCCGAAGGGAGATTTCTATCATGCTGTGGCCACACACATCGACCACGACATATTCGCCAACTACCGGCTTTATCCAAACAACTACATCGCTCTCGACATGCTCGAAGGTTCTACTGCGCTTTCGGCACATTATACGGATAAGGACAAGGCCGTCTTCGAGAAATATCTTGAAGGACAGCTGGCTAAGATTGATATTGAGAAACCGGACTACGCGTTCCTGCGTGAGCGCATGCTTACCATGTACGCCAATCCGGCACGCAACCATTTCAGTGTAAGTAAAGAGAATGTATAGAACGGGTGTGCGGTCATTCTTCGGTTTTCTGCTGGCACTGCTTGTGCTTGCCGGATGTTCTGCCGACGGCTACGACAGTGGCGACGGCAGGTATTCGTATCTGCGTGCTGATTTTGTCGAGATGCACGCAGATGCAGGGAAGGCCGTGGATTACGTCGTTACGGACGAAGGCGAACGGCTCGCAGCCGATCCGTCTTTCACGCTCTCGTGGATAACCAAGCCCGATTCGGTGTACCGCGCACTGATGTATTACAACAAGATTTATAGTGAATCAGGCAGTGCCTGCGCCAAAGCCGTTTCGGTGGTGCAGGTACCTGTCCTTAACATCATTCCGTTGCAGCAGGTCGGCGAAGTGCCGTCCGACCCTGTAACATTTGAGAGTGCATGGCTCTCGGCCGGCGGTAAATACCTTAATATGTGTGTGCTGCTTAAGGTCGGAACAACTGATGACAGTGATGCCATGCAGACCATCGGCATTGTGGGAGAACAGACCGTCGCGATGCCCGACGGCGGCAGTTGCGCCGTGTTGCGTTTCCTGCACGACCAGGGAGGTGTGCCGGAATATTATTCGGTGCGTAAATATCTGAGCATAAGGACTGCAGATATTGATGCCGACGCCGTCAAGATAAAGATAAACACCTATTCCGGAGAGACGGAAAAGGTGATAAACCTGAATTGATTTTATCTTTTTATAACCCAAACTTAATTATTCACAATCTTAAACACTATCCTTATGAAAAAGGTAACGTTTTCAGCAGTAATGCTGTTTGCCGCTATTTGTGTGGCTTTCAGTTCGTGTGGCAGTCAGAGCAGGGGCGCTTCTGACGCAGACAGTCTTGTTTTCGACAGCATCGTCGTAGATACTGTGGCGATGTTGGAGGGTGACAGTTCTCTTAAATGTGAGATCAATATGAACATTCTTTATGCCAACGGTGGCAACGCGGCTGCTGTCAACGACACTATAATGAACTCAGGCATATTCAATCCTAATATATACAAACCGCTGGCAAAGTCGGATTCAGGCATTACAATGAGGCAGGCTGTCGACAAGTTTGTCGCTGCATACATTGCCAACTACCGTGAAGAGTGTGGCAAGATGGTGGCAGCCGGTGTGAGCGGAGCGTCTCTCAACTATCAGTATATGGTGAGATCGTCGGTTGCCGAAGGTCGTCCGGGCGTGATAACCTATCAGTTTGACACCTATTCTTTCAGTGGCGGAGCACACGGTATGAGCTTTGTCAAGGCCCTGAATTTCGATAAGGCCACCGGCGCAAAGATAGGAAAAGCCGATTTCTTCACCGCTGATGCCGACAGCGTTGTTACTGGTCGCATCGTGGAAAACCTCTCCGGAAAGTACCAGGCTGCGAATCTGGACGAACTGAAAAAGAAGGGCGTGTTCCAATTCAGCGAGCCTTTTGTGCCCGACAATTTCGTTTTGGGCAAGGACAGTGTGACGTTCATTTATCAGCCTTACGAAATAGCAGCTTACGTGTTTGGCTCGATACGCGCTTCAGTGGCTTATTCTGATATAGATAAGGTCATTGTAAAGAAATGATGTAAGGACTCATCCGACAAATAGGGGAGAATAGAATAGTTACGCATAAATTGCGGACAAACCGGAAAGCAACCGATAGTGGCTCACCCGATGAGTCGTCACCGCAGCATCTGCGCACACTTTCTGTTTCTCTCCTTACGTCTGATATCAGCTTTTTTAAAATAAACCCGGCGGGTGAACTTACAATTTTTCTTGACTTTTTTTTGACAAAATAAAATCGCGAAAGAGATGTGAAGGAATGGTAATACCGGTACAACAAAGGCCATTCCGGCCTGTACGACATTGTCATATAACAGGCAATGTATTCCGAAATAATTAGTCTGACATTCTGATTAAGCCCATATTAGCCCTTGATTACACACGTTTTGGAGTGTAATCAAGGGCATTTTGCACCCTGATATGGGCTGTATCGCATGCTCAAACGGTGCTTTTTACATGGTGAAATAATTGTCTTTAAATGTAAGTTGTTGATGTTCAGTATATTGTACAAGCTTCTCATTTTTCGCGAATTTGCGTCCGAAGGAGAGTCTGCCCGCAAATTCTCGCTTATTTTTCGGGGTAGAACAGAAAACTCGGACGAAAAAAACGCAGGATGCTGAAAATCTGTAAGTGCCCCATTTTGTTTTATCTCAATAGAATAAAACGACGAATGTCCGGTGTTGGAATTTCTGTGTTACTGTAAAATTAAAAAGCTGTCTGATTTTTGCTGAATTGATACAGAAAGACAACGGGCCCGTCGCAGCATGCTGCACGGACCCGTTTGTCATTATTCAAAGTATCACTATTATTTGCCGAATTTGATTCTCAGTTTCTCGATCATGTCTTTTGTCATGGTCTTCATGTCGTAATCAGGCTTCCAGCCCCATTCCTCACGTGCGCATGTGTCGTCGAGAGAATTAGGCCATGAGTCGGCTATCGCCTGACGCAACGGATCTACCTTGTACACCATTTTGAAATCAGGGATGACCTCTTTGATACTGTTGTATATGATTTCCGGGTCAAAACTCATCGACGCGATGTTGAATGCGTTGCGGTGAACGAACTTTGTCGGATCAGCTTCCATTATTTCTATGGCTGCGCGCAGGGCGTCGGGCATATACATCATGTCCATGAACGTTCCGGCGGCGATAGGACATTCGAATGTCTCTCCCTTCACGGCAGAGTAGTATATGTCAACAGCATAGTCGGTGGTTCCGCCTCCCGGAGGTGTCACATAGGAGATGAGGCCCGGGAAACGCACTGCTCTTGTGTCAACTCCGAAGCGTGTGTAGTAGTAGTTGCTGAGCATTTCGCCAGTCACCTTTGTCACGCCATACATTGTCTTCGGCTCGCGTATAGTGTCCTGCGGTGTGTGATCCTTCGGTGTGGAAGGACCGAACGAACCGATGGAACTCGGTGTGAAGACGGCGCACTTTTTCTCTCTTGCCACTTCGAGCACATTGAACAGTCCGCCTACACCTATCTTCCATGCCAGTTGCGGCTTTGCTTCAGCCACGGCAGAAAGAAGTGCCGCAAGGTTGTAGATTGTGTCTATGTCATACTTTTCCACGGCATCGGCTATCTGCTGCTGGCTTGTGATGTCAACGATGGCAGACGGTCCGCTTTCCTTCAATACCCCTTTGGGTTCTGCGCCGGGAATGTATCCGGCAACAACGTTGCCGCTGTAAAGGTTGCGCAGCATCATGGTGAGTTCAGAACCGATTTGTCCGGTAGAACCAATGATTAGAATATTTTTCATTGTTGACGATTGATTAGTTTTGTCTTTCTGTAAGCAAAGGTAGACAGTTTTAGCGGTAAAAAAGTATTTTTTACCTTATTTTTTTTGCTAAGAACAAAAAAAATATGAACTTTGTCTTATGACACGACAATAGTGCTTAAACAATATATTAAATCATAAAGCTATGTATGGTAAAATGAAAGAATTCCTTGCGCAGGAATTGGCAGACATAAAGGCTGCCGGGTTGTATAAGAATGAACGTGTGATCACCACTCCGCAGCGTGCCGACATCGAGGTGAAGGAAGGTGGTGAGGTGCTGAATTTCTGTGCCAACAACTATCTTGGACTTTCTGACAACAGCCGTCTCATCGATGCGGCAAAGAAAGCCATGGACTCACACGGCTTCGGTATGTCGTCCGTTAGATTCATCTGCGGTACGCAAGACCTGCACAAACAGCTTGAGGCTGCCGTTTCCGATTATTTCAAGACGGAGGATACTATTCTTTACGCATCTTGTTTCGACGCCAACGGCGGACTGTTCGAGTCGCTGCTGACGGACGAGGATGCCATCATCTCTGATGCTCTCAACCATGCGTCGATCATCGACGGCGTGCGCCTTTGCAAGGCAAAGCGCTACCGTTATGCCAATGCCGACATGGCTGACCTGGAGCGTTGTCTGCAGGAAGCGCAGGCACAGCGCCACCGTATCATTGCCACCGACGGTGTGTTCTCTATGGACGGTAACGTAGCTCCTATGGACAAAATATGCGAACTGGCCGAGAAGTATGACGCACTTGTTATGGTTGACGAGTCACACTCTGCCGGAGTTGTAGGTCCGACCGGTCATGGTGTGGCCGAGCTTTACGACGTTTACGGCCGCATCGACATCTTCACCGGTACACTGGGCAAGGCCTTCGGTGGTGCCATGGGTGGATTTACAACCGGCCGCAAGGAGATCATCGACATGCTGCGCCAGCGTTCACGTCCTTATCTCTTTTCCAACTCTGTCGCTCCTTCAATCGTGGGTGCAAGCATAGAGATGTTCAACATGCTGAAAGAGAGCAATGCGCTGCACGACAAACTGATGGACAACGTGACATATTTCCGCGACAAGATGCTCGCAGCAGGCTTTGACATCAAGCCTACACAGAGCGCCATCTGCGCCGTTATGCTGTATGACGCCAAGTTGTCTCAGGACTTCGCGGCACGCATGCAGGAAGAAGGCATATACGTCACAGGTTTCTATTATCCTGTTGTTCCGAAAGGACAGGCACGCATCCGCGTACAGTTGTCGGCCGGCCATGAGAAATGTCATCTCGACAAGGCTGTCGAGGCGTTCATCAAAGTGGGCCGTGAGCTGAACGTCATCAAGTAATACAGTATTTCCAGATTTTCACATACGGACAATGCAACGGCCTCTGCCTGTCGCGGCAGACATGCGGACCGTTGCATTGTCTTTTATGTTTTTTTGTGTTATTCCCGTTACGTAAAAGTCTGTCTGCATTGTTTTAATATAAAAGCCTTATTTCCGAAACTTAATAATTAAATACACATTTATATGAAAAGAATACTACTACTGCTGCCATTGATGGTGATTGCGGCATGTCTGTATGCGCAACGGGCCGATAATTATCTGCCTACCAACAATGCCTACGTGAAACTGACGAAGACCAATATGCCTATTGTCTTCATCAATGTTAACGGGCGGATGATACAGCGTGAGGACCGTATCACAGCCCGGATGAAAATCATCGACAACGGCGAAGGCCAGTACAACTATGGCGACACGATAGCTTATCCGAACCAGAAAGTGGATTATGAAGGCTATGTGGCATTGAGATATCGTGGCAACTCGTCGTTCAACAGCTCTGACAAGAAGCCATACTCGTTCCGTCCGCTGGACAAACCGCTCGAGCAGGGAGGCGAGAAGAAGAAGGTGGAGATAATGGGAATGGGCAAGGACAACGACTGGGCGCTGCTCGCTCCGTTCTCCGACAAGAGCATGATACGCGACGTGCTCACCTTCGAACTGGGACGTCCGTACTTCGACTATGTGCCGCACGCCAAGTTCTGCGAGCTTATTCTCGACGGAACATATTACGGAGTGTTCATCATGTCGGAGCGTGTGGGAAAGGGAAAGAACCGTCTTGACCTCAACGATCCGGGCGAAGACGGCGGCGATCTGACCGGTGACTATCACGTGGAAATAGACCGTGACGACGAACCTGAGTATTATCAGTCGAAGTATCACCCCGTAGACGGCAACGGCAACGACATAACCTCTAATAAAATAACCTACCAGTATTCAGCTCCCGACTACGAAGACTTCGCCGAACTGATGCCTGGTACACGGGAAGCGTTGCACAAACAGATAGACGACATGGAGGCTTCGTTCCGCACAGACTATTATACCGACCCGGAGCGCGGTTACCGCAAGTACATCGACGAAACGTCGTTCATAGACTATATGCTCTCTACCGAATTCTCGTTCAACATCGACGGCTACCGACTGAGCACCAACCTGTATAAATACAGTGAGACCCGTGCAGCACGTGAGGGGCTTGACCCGCGTTGGAAAATGTCGCTCTGGGATTTCAATATAGCCTACGGCAATGCCAACTACAATCAGGGTGAGCGCACCGATCTGTGGCAGTATGACTTCAATGCGCGCAACAGCGATCCGCAGCTTGTGCCGTTCTGGTGGTATAAGATGACACGCGACAAGAGCTTCATCAATAATGTGAAGCTGCGCTGGCAGCAGTATCGCAACGGTCAGTATTCTGATGAGGCCATCGAAGCGAAGATTGATTCGCTCACCAACATAATAACATCGGGCGGAGCGCTCGGCCGTAACCAGAGCGCATGGAACATCATCGGCCGTCACGTGTGGCCAAACTATTATGTCGGTCAGACCTATGGTGACGAGATAGATTATCTGAAAAACTGGATAAGAAACCGTGTGGCGTTCATGGATAAGAAGCTTCTGCCGCGTGACCCGTCGATACATTACATCCCTGTTGACGTGGTGAGCGGTTGGAATGGCGATGTAATCATCGAGTCGCTGCCCGCATCCTCTCATTCCACAGGTGCTATTGACGGCAACCGCTCTTTCTATTCGGAGAAGGTGATAAACGAGGGTGGCCTGCCAACCGACCGCGTCATAGTTTCCAATTCAGACATTGAGTACAGACTGGCGGCTTACGAAGGCAACAACGCCCTGCACCTGACAAGTTCCGGACAGAGCGGCGACATTGTGTTCGACAATCCGTTCTCCACAAGCGAACTGTGCATGCTGGCCACCAGCGGTAAAGGACAGAGCGAGATGGAACTTGTCGTGAACTACACAGACGGCACAAGTTCATCACCGCTGAAGATTACGGTGAGAGACTGGTCTGTGAGAAATCCTGTAGGTGACGAGGCTGTAACACAACTCGGATGCATGACCGTGTCTGACTCTTCGCCGGGAAGCGACTGCCATTATTGCCTGTTCGAGCACAGCATAAACTGCGATGCTGACAGGCAGGTGAAGTCTGTTACGATAAGACAGAACAACAACGCCACACTCTCTGTACTCGCATTCTCACGCATGGAGAAGACATCCACCGCCATATCCGGACCATCTGTGACAGGCGAACGCACCGTTGTGGGCATCTATTCTGTTGACGGTGTGAAACTATCGCAGCCGAAGAGCGGACTGAACATCATACGCTACTCCGACGGAACGGCGCGTAAGGTGATTGTGAAATAACGGCGCGGTGCTCACCCGAGCACCACGTCGAGCACCATCATCAGTGCAAAACCAACGGCAAAACCAATGGTGCCGAGGTTGCTATGGTTGCCTTCGGACGACTCGGGGATGAGTTCCTCAACAACGACATATATCATTGCACCTGCTGCGAAAGCAAGCAGGAAGGGCATGACAGGGGCGATGGCCGATGCGAGAAGTATCACGGCCGCCGCCCCTATCGGTTCAACCACACCGCTCAATGAGCCGATGGCGAAGGAGCGTTTGCGACTGTTGCCTTCCGCACGCAGCGGCATCGATATGATGGCACCCTCAGGTATGTTCTGTATTGCTATGCCAAGAGACATCGCCAATGCACCTGCCGCCGATATACCGGCATCACCTTGCAGTGCTCCGGCTATCACAACGCCCACCGCCATGCCTTCGGGCAGATTGTGAATAGTGACTGCCAGTGACAGCATTGCCGTGCGGGAGAGTCCGCTACGCGGGCCTTCCGGTTTTGAGTCGCCTATGTGCAGGTGTGGCGTCAGGTAGTCTATGGCAAGCAGGAAACCAATGCCGCACAGGAAACCAATGGTCACCGGCAGCACCTTGGCCCATCCTTCGCCGCCGCTAAGTTCCATGCCCGGTATGAGGAGTGACCACACCGAGGCAGCCACCATCACTCCCGAAGCAAATCCGAGCAGCGACTTCTGCACAAGTGAAGGCATCTCATGTTTCATGAAAAATACGAATGCCGCGCCTGTCATCGTGCCGAGCAGCGGCAGTGTGAGAGCTATTATCAATCCTTCCATAACTGTTTTTATTTTTGATTTTACTTTTTCTTTTGTTCTTCTTACGCCTTGTCTGTCTGAAACAACAGATGTTTTCCGCTGTATATTTTGCAAAGATAGTGAAAGGCGAGTGCAATGACAAAGGGAAAAACGAAGTTTTTACATGTTCAGGCATTGCCGAGCCGCCTCCTGTCTTATTGAAAGATAGTGAAAGGCGAGTGCAAAGACAAAGGGAAAAACAAAGTTTTTACATGTTCAGGCATTGCCGGGCCGCCTCCTGTCTTATACGAAGATAGAAAAAGATGCGCGCAAAGACAATACGGGTAAACAAAGTTTTACGGTTCAATAAAAATTCAGTATGGAATGATTTTATTCATGAACTGCCACAGGGTGATGGCAAACTTAATTATCCACAGGTGGTTTAAGGCGTGACGGCACGGGGCTCATGTAATAATAAATTGGCATTTCCGCAACCGACAAATCGTTACATCAAGAGCATGCGCGCACCTTTTCCATTATCTTTCTCACACCCGATATCAACGCTTCAGAGCATAACCCGTGTGACCGACTTACGATTTTTCTTGACTTTTTTTTGACAAAATAAAATCGCAAAAGAGATGTGAGGGAATGTTAAATCGTGCACAATAAAGGCCGGTTCGTAATTATTGGCGTTGTTATCTACCGTGAAGCATGGTCCGGAAAAATTCATTTCACGTTCTGATATTGCCCGTTTCATGGTCCGATTACGCCTGTATCAGGGTGTAATATCAAGCATTTCGGCCTCTGATATGGGCAATATCGCATGCCGAAACGGTGCTTTTTGCATTACGAAAGAATTGTTGTTAAATATAAGCCATTGACATTCAGTATATTGCACAAATCTCTCATTTCTCGCGAATTTGCGTCCGAAGGAGAGCCGGCATGCAAATTCGCGTTTATTTTTCGGGGTAGAACGGGAAACTCGGACGGAAAAATCAAAATCCGCTTTCAATTTGAAAGTTGCCTGCATTGTTCCATTCTATAATAAGAAAACAATGCTGATTCAGAATTTATGTCGCAGTTTCTTATTAGGACCGATTCATGCTTGGTTTCTGTTGCGCCTCTTTTTCGTCTTTTTATGTTACCGTAGTGACTTATGTATTATTTAATGTTATAGAAAGGTGAGTGCTGTGTCGGATGCGGAAACATTATCATTGACAGTCTGTCATAGCCCTAGTCGTTGACGCATAGTCTTTATAAACGACAAATGTCTGTATATTCGCGTAAATATATAAAGTCTGTTTTTATGTTCCGGGGCGCAATCTGTGTGATGTAAATTAGGCTTGAGACGAATAAAATGTGTAATTTTGCAGGCGGTCCGTAAGCGGATGCCGGACGGTGCGCAATGCCGTTCGGTGTGTCGGACCGGCCGATACGCCGGCAAGCCGTTGAGGCTTCTGATGTCCGGCAGGATAATTCATAAAAACAGAAAAGGATATGGAAAACCAGTATGTGAAACAGTTTCCCGAACTCATGTCGGGCAAGAAGATAATGTATGTCCACGGTTTCGGCTCGTCGGCCCAGTCGGGCACGGTGACGCTTCTGCGCACTCTCATGCCTGAGGCCACCGTCGTGGCGCGCGACATCCCCATCCATCCCGCCGAGGCAATGGACATGCTGCGGGCCATGTGTGAGGAAGAGCAGCCCGACCTAATCATCGGTACGTCGATGGGAGGAATGTATACGGAGCAGCTCAAGGGCTACGACCGCATACTGGTGAACCCGGCATTCCAGATGGGTGACACCATGTCGAAACACGGAATGATAGGAAAGCAGACGTTTCAGAATCCGCGTGCCGACGGTGTACAGGAGTTTATTGTCACCAAGTCGCTCGTGAAAGAGTATGCTGAAGCCACGTCCCACTGCTTTGAGGACATCACTCCGGAGGAGCGCGGCCGCGTGACCGGACTGTTCGGCGACGAGGATCCGCTCGTGCATACGTTCGACCTGTTCCGCGAACACTATCCCGCTGCCATACATTTCCATGGTGAGCACCGGCTCACGGACAAGGTGGCGCTCCACTATCTCGTGCCTGTCATCCGACGCATAGACGACCGTCAGGAAGGACGCCAGCGTCCCATCGTGCTCATAGACATCTCGACGCTTGCCGACAGCTATCGTAACGCCACGGCAAGCATGCACAAGGCCTACGAGATGCTTATCGAACACTACGACGTTTATGTGGTTGCTCCGGCGCCGTTCAACGAGAGCGGCAGCATGGCGGAGACCGTGGCGTGGGTGGAGAAGTTTCTCAGTGCTCCGGCACACGACCGCATCGTGTTCGCCAACCAGCGCCAGGTGCTCTACGGCGACTATCTCATAACCGACCACGAGTGCGATGATTTTATAGGCACTACGGTAGTGTGGGGCAGCGACGAGTTCAAGACGTGGGAGGAAATCATCGTTTTCTTCGACCGTCTTGGCGGTCAGTAATCATGTGACGTACGACTTGTAGGATAATATTCAGAGAAAAATAATAAACGCAAACAGATGTTTACGGTAATAATCATAATGCTTTGCGGCGTGCTCGCAGGACGACTTGTGGGCATGAAGTGCCGCCCGGTGGTGTCGCGTGTGGTGACAGTGCTTATATGGGTTCTGCTTTTCATGCTCGGTGTGGAGGTGGGCGCCGATCCGCGAATCACGGGCAATGTGTTCACGCTTGGGCTCGACGCGCTGGTCGTTGCGGCGGGATGTGTTGTGGGAAGTGTGCTTCTTTCGTGGGTGATGTGGCGCATGGTGCGCGGTACTGAAACAAAGGAGGAGAAATGAAAGGAAGTATCATCATAACAGCTTTTTTTGCCGTCGGAGTGGCGTGTGGCGTGCTTCATCTCATACCGGAAGGTTTTGTCAATGGTCGTACGAGCTTCTTCGTGCTGTGTGCGCTCATGTTCAGTGTGGGCATGTCGATAGGATGCGACTCTGCCACGCTGCGCAGTTTCAGACAACTCAATCCGCGTCTGGCCCTGCTTCCGTTTGTAACTATTGTCGGTACGCTTGCCGGCAGCATGGTGTCATCGCTCGTTCTGCCTCACCGCACGCTGACCGACTGTCTCGCTCTCGGTTCCGGCATGGGTTATTATTCGCTTTCCAGCATATTCATAACCGAGTATCGCGGTGCTGAACTGGGCACTGTGGCTCTTCTGACAAATATTTTCCGTGAACTTGCGGCGTTGCTTCTCGCTCCGTTTATAGCCCGCCATTTCGGCAAACTTGCGCCTATATCCGTCGGCGGAGCAACAACCATGGACACCACGCTGCCTGTAATCACACGCAGCGTGGGGTCGCAGTATGTCGTATTATCGGTTTTCCATGGTTTTGTTACTGACTTCAGTGTGCCGTTCCTCGTAACGTTCTTCTGCACGCTCTGATTGTCAGTATTCGGTCTTCTCGCTGCTTTCTTCCCACATCCGGAATGCTTTTATTGCCTCTTCGGGAAGGAGCAGTTCCATCTTCTTCTGTCGCTCGGACGGCGCGAGAGGTATTTCCTGATAGATGAAGTCATCGTCGAATCCTATCTTGGCGGCATCCTTGCGGTTGTTCGCATAGTATATCTTGTCAAGACGTGCCCAGTATATGGCACCCAGACACATGGGGCAGGGTTCGCACGAGGTGTATATCTCGCAGCCTTCCAGACAGAACGTGCCCAGCTTTGCGGTGGCGCGGCGTATGCAGTTCACCTCGGCATGGGCCGTGGGATCATTGTCTATCGTCACACTGTTGGAGGCCTCGGCCACTATCTCACCGTTGCGTGCTATCACGGCACCGAATGGTCCGCCGCCGTTTCTTACGCTTTCTTCCGACAGAGCGATGGCTCTGCGCATCAGATCTTTCTTGTCCATAGTCCTTGTTTTTGTGTGCACTCCGTATGGGAATGCCGGGTTCATGTTTCTGTTGTCTATTTATTGCGGGTTCTTAACCGCGCACAATCTTCATGTATTCGTCGTAGCTGATATGCCGTCCGCCCATCGACTTGAGGTGGGGCGTCTCAAACTGGCAGTCAATCATTGCGCCGCCGTGCTCTTCCATGTAGCGTGCGAGGTGGATGAGTGCCAGCTTGCTTGCGCTCGGAACAAGTGAGAACATGCTCTCTCCGAAGAAACAGCGGCCAAGACATACACCGTACAGCCCGCCGACGAGCTTGTCGCCGTCCCACACTTCCACGCTTGCTGCGAAGCCCTGTTCGTGCATTGCCTCGTAAGCCCGGGTCATTTCGCTTCCAAGCCATGCCCCTTCCTCGCTTATGCGCAGTTGTCCGCAGTTGGTTATCACGCCGTGGAAGTCGCGGTTTATGGTCATTGTGTATCGGCCTTTGTTCATGAGTGTGCGCATCGAATGCGACACATGAATCTCCTTCGGGAAAATGACGAAACGGTCCATCGGGCAATACCAGTGTATCTCGTCGGCCCAACGGAACGCGTACCACGGGAATATGCCGTTGGAGTAGGCCAGTATCAGGCGGTCGATGCTCAGGTCGCCGCCCACTGCGAACATTCCGTCAGGATCGCCAAGCCGCGGGTCCGGGAACGCCAGTTCGTTGTCAATGCGGAATATCATTGTGCTATCGCCGGTTTGTCGTCGATTATATCAATCATCGCCTCGCCTCCTTTGGCCAGCCGGCCGAACAGTATCTCATGTGTGAGCATGGGTTTCAGATGACGGCTTATGATGCGGTCGAGCTCACGCGCACCGTATTCTTTGGTGAAGCCACGCTTCAGAATCCACTGCCGTGCGGCGTCGCTCAGCTTCATGGTGATGTTCTTCCTGCTGAGCTTCTCCTGCAGTTCGCCGAGCTTCTTGTCCATTATTAGCGCTGCCATGTGCATGTCCATGTCGTGGAATACCACCGTTGCGGACAGTCGGTTGATGAATTCGGGCTTGAAAGTCTTCTTCACCTGCTTCATCATTGCGTCGCCCTGCGATATTCCTCCTGCGAATCCCACCTGGGCACGCGATGCATATTGTGCTCCGGCGTTGCTCGTCATGATTATCACTACGTTGCGGAAATCGGCCTTCTGTCCCTTGTTGTCGGTCAGACGGGCATAGTCCATCACCTGCAGAAGTATGTTGTATATGTCCGGATGGGCCTTTTCTATCTCGTCGAACAGCAGTACGCAGTTCGGAGTCTTGCGTATGGCGTCGGTCAGTTGTCCGCCGTCCTCATAGCCTACGTAGCCTGCCGGCGAGCCGATGAGTTTGGCCACGGTGTGCTTCTCGGTGTATTCGCTCATGTCGAACCGTACGAGCGATATGCCCAGTTCGACCGCAAGAACACGCGCCACCTCCGTCTTTCCTACTCCGGTAGGACCGACGAAGAGCAGGCTTGCCAACGGTTTGTTGTCGTCGAGCAGCCCGGCTTTTGCCATCTGCACGGCTTCCACCACCTGGCTCACGGCTTCGTCCTGACCGTAGATCTTGGCTTTGATGTTCTGTTCGAGTGAGGCCAGTCTTGTGTTGTCGTCTTCCTTCATCACGGCTGCGTCTATCTTGCACATCTTCATGAGCACTTCCGTCATCAGATTTTTGTCCACAACCTGCCGTTCTCCGTCCGAAGGATGGGTGGCACGGTAGGCTCCCGCCTCGTCGATTATGTCTATCGCTTTGTCGGGAAGAAATCTGTCGTTTATGTGCTGAGCAGCCATGCGCACCGCATATCCGATGCTTTCTTCAGTGTATTCCACGCTGTGGAACTCCTCATATCTGGCTTTCAGCCCGTCGATTATCTTTATGGTCTCTTCCACATCGGGCTCGGCTATGTCTATCTGTTGGAACCGTCGCACAATGCCACGGCTCCGTGCCATGTGTCGGTTGTACTCATCGTAGGTGGTGGAACCAATGAAACGTATGTTGCTGTTCTCCATATAAGGTTTCAGCATGTTCGAAGCGTCGAGCGCTCCGTCGCTTCCACGTCCGGCACCCATCATGTTGTGAATCTCGTCTATATAGATAATGGCGTTGCCTTCGGCGCTTATTCCGTCCATGACGAGTTTCATTCTCTTTTCGAAGTCGCCCCTGAACTGTGTTCCGGCAAGCATCGTGCTCATGTCCATCTGATAGACACGGCATCCTTTTAGTTTCTCGGGCATGTCGCCTTTAGCTATTTTTGCTACGAGTCCTCGCACCAGAGCTGTCTTGCCGACGCCCGGTTCGCCTACGTGCAGAGGATTGTTCTTGTCCTTGCGACACAGCACCTGTATGGTGCGTTCCATCTCCTCGTCGCGTCCGATGAGCGGAGTGAATGTGTCGGCTATGTCGTTCATGCATGTCACAAGGCTTCTCCATGTCTCTTTCGGCTGCTCTTCGGGTTTGTCAGACGCCTCCTGTGACGGATGCGAGGATATGAGCAGGCTGATGAAGTCGCCCACGTTGTCGCCGAGATATTTTTTCATCAGCATTGTAGCCTCTGAATCCTCAAGATTGAGCAGTCCCACGGTGAGATGCGGAATGTCCACTCTTTGGGCTCCCGACTGCTCCACCTGGGCTGTCGCTATCTCCAACATCTGTCCGAACTGTACTGATGCGTCAGGGTTGTATTCGGCTTTCTCCGGCACCACCTCCACAGTGGCCATATATTCATTGAGCTCCTTATACATTTCCTCGACGTTGCATCCCACAGTGTAAAGTGCCTCTATGAACGGTCTGTAGTTGAGCAATGCCATGAGCACATGCTCCGGCATGACAAACTCGTTGCGCAGTCTTTTGCAGTAGGTGAGCGCCAGCGACAGTATCTTGTTCAAATTTACGTTCTCTTCCATAATCTATTCAGGTTGGCAACTGAACCGTAGAGGAAAATTCTGCTCGCGTGCCATGCGTGTCGCTTTCTTTATTTTGGACAGCGCGATGTCATAGCTGTATATTCCCACAACGTCCTGTCCGTTGCGGTGAACGTTGAGCATCATACGCTCTGCTTCCTCAGCCGTCTTGAAGAAAACGGTCTTCAGCACCGTCACGACAAACTCCATTGTTGTGAAATCGTCGTTGTGTATGATGACCTTATACCTTCTCGGCTCACACGTTCCTATGTGTTCGCGTTCGCGTATGGATGATTGTTCTTTTGCCATATATTATATTCCTTTATATAAGCTGCCTTGTGTCGGTATGGCAACTGTTGTCTGATGCAAACTTACTGAATTTTTCCGGACATACCAAACAACATATCTTAAAATGTAATGGTAGGCTGTGAGCGTGTGCATATGTTATATGCGGATTTCAAAATAAGTAAGGCTTTTTCAGAAACTTTCATTAAATAATGATTAATTTTGCCTGCGGCTGAGGCCGCCGTAGTTCTGCCGTGTATCAGTGAAAGAGTCATCCGGCGGACTTTTATGCGGCATGCCGTGCGGCACGGAGCGTGTGGCGGACGTATGCCGGAATATTATGCGTGCCATGTGGCGCGAGAAAAACAATCCTTAAAATGACAAATCAAAACAATACAGACGAACTTCAGAATGGATATACGGCAGATACCGGATACATAAGATGCCGAGTGATGCACTGCGATGACACCGGTATGACTGTACTGACGGGCCGCGAAGGCGACGGCACGGAGTTGCGTGTGTCATACGGTACGACAGTGACCGGCGACGAGTTCGGATATCTGCGCGACATACTGCGCCGGGATATGCAACTCAATCTGCTCGATGTGCGCACGTCGGGCGATATGGTTACGGCCGGACAGATAGTGGTGGAGCCCGACTTTCTTGTGGACATCAGTTCGCTGGCGGCATGCTTTGAGGAATACGGCCACCATCCGCTGCTCTACACACTCAACCGTCTGAAGGAACGTCCGAATACTTATCACACTATACTTGGAAACTTCGCAGGCATGGTGCTTGACGATGTGATAAACAGTCAGCACTTCTCCCTGAACGATACAATAAGGAAAAACTTCCGCGAAAAGGCTATAGAGTATGCCACGTGCAGAGGTTTCCGCCCGGCAGAATTCATGAAAGACGCCTCGCAGCAGACGCGCAACATCATGCAGATAACCGGAAGTCTGTTTCAGACATACGACAAAACGAAAGTGCTGCTCGAACCTTCGTTTGTGTGTGAGATGCTCGGTGTGCAGGGGCGTGTGGACATGATGACCTCTGACAAGCGGATGCTCGTCGAACAGAAATCGGGGCGCAACATACACATAGAGCGAAACAGTGAGAACAGCAGTGGCGGGAAATACATAGAAAAGCATTACGTCCAGTTGCTGCTTTACTACGGTGTGCTGAAATACAACTTCGGTCTGAAGGAACATGAACCTGACATCATGCTTCTATACTCCAAATATCCTATGCCAGACGGACTGATGCGTACGGAGCATTTTGAGAGCGAACTGCGTGAGGCCATACGCTTCCGCAATCTTGTTGTGGCGCAGGAGCATGTCATGGCGAGCGAGGGTTTCGGCTCGGCTATAGACAACATAACCCCCGAAACGCTGAATACTAAAGGCATGAGCGGTTTCTTCTACGACACTTATCTGCTGCCTCAGCTCAAGGAAGTGACCGACCTGCTGGCCGGACTACCGCCGCTCGAGCGTGCCTACTTGTGCCGTATGACAACCTTTGTGCTCAAGGAGCAGCAACTGACAAAGACGGGCTACCTGGCAGGACCGAGCTGCAGCGTGGCCGACATGTGGCGCATGAGTGTTGAAGAAAAACTCGACGCCGGCAGCATGTACGTAGGACTGGAACTTGTAGAACTTGAGAAAAACCAGACAACCGGCAGCTATGACCTGCTGACGCTCAACGTGCCGGAGTGTGGCGACGACTTCTCGCCCAACTTCCGGCGTGGCGATATGGTTTATGTGTATGCTTATGCCGAAGACGGACAACCCGACGTGCGCCGCAGCATACTGTTCAAAGGTGTGATGGTGAGGATTGAGGCCGGTCGTGTGTCGGTGTGTCTTAGCAACGCGCTTCAGAATCCCGACGTGCTGGCTCGCCGCGACAGTCAGGGCCGTCGGCTGTTGTACGCCATAGAACATGCCGGCAGCGACGTGGGCAGTGCCGCCACCATGCGCACACTCTTCGACTTTGTCACCTCATCGCCCGAACGCCGTGCGCTGCTGTTCGGTCAGCGTGAGCCACGCCGTGACACGTCGGTGAGACTTACCAAAAGCTATGGCGACTATTTCGACGACCTGTTGCTGCGTGCCATGCAGGCCCGCGACTATTTCCTGCTCGTGGGGCCTCCCGGTACGGGCAAGACCTCTACGGCCATGCGCTATATGGTAGAGGAACAGCTGGCAGCCGAGGGACGGCCTTCGGTGTTGCTCACGGCATACACCAACCGCGCCGTGGACGAGATATGCTCTATGCTCTGCGATGCCGGCATAAGTTTTCTGCGGCTTGGCAGCGAGTACAGCTGCGACGAGCGTTTCCGCCCGTATCTTGTTGGCAACATGGTGGAGAATAATCCGCGTCTGGACGATCTGAGACTGCGGCTCATGGAAGAACGCGTGTATGTAGGCACCGTGACGTCGCTCATGTCGCGGCCGTTCATCTTCGCGCTCAAGCATTTCGCGCTCGCCATTGTGGATGAGGCCGGACAGATAACCGAGCCGGGGCTCGTAGGACTGCTCGCCGCCCACAAACCGAAGAGTACGATGGAACCGGCTATCGACCGTTTCATACTCATCGGCGACTACAAGCAGCTGCCCGCGGTGGTGCAACAGAGTGTGGAAGAGTCGGCCGTGAACGAACCTTGCCTGAACGAGGCAGGAATAAGAAACTGCCGCGACTCGCTGTTCGAACGGCTAATCAGAAACGAACGACGTGCCGGACGCGAGGACTTCATCGGACTGCTGCGCCGTCAGGGACGCATGCATCCGGACATAGCCGCCTATGCCGGCGCAATGTTCTATGCCGACGAAAGGCTTGAGCCTGTGCCTTGTCCGCATCAGGAGGAAGTGGCACCCGGCTATCAGGAACCGCCTGCCGACGAGAGGGACGAGGTGCTTGCAAAGGAGCGGGTGATATTCATCCCGTCCGGAAAGACCGACGAAGGTCTGCGGTCGGAGAAGGTGAACGCCGGCGAGGCGCGTATCGTGGCTGACCTTGTGGTGCGCATCCGACGCATGGCAGGCAGTGCGTTCAGCAATGAGAAGACAATAGGCGTCATAGTGCCATACCGGAATCAGATAACAATGATACGCCGCGAGATGGAACGTCGCGGCCTCGATTGCGCCGCAGATATATGCATTGACACGGTGGAGCGGTTCCAAGGTTCGCAGCGCGACGTGATAATCTGTTCGCTTACGGTGAACAACGACGCGCAGCTCGACTTTCTCACGGCCAACTGCTTTGAGGAGAACGGCCGGACGATAGACCGCAAACTAAACGTGACACTCACCCGTGCACGCCGGCAGATGATACTGACGGGCAACCCGGAAATACTCAGCCACAACGGTGTGTATGCCGAACTGATGGAGCGCATACGGCATGACGGAACGTACATGGAATGGCCTTTGTGAACAGACGGGCGACGACCACATCTGCCGCACGGTTCCATGTCGTGTGAACCATGCGGATATGATCTCGCGGCGTAAGCCGCGCCATGTGACAGTGGCTTCAAAAATGCGTGGCGCTTTGAAAAAAGACGCATAAAAGCTTTGCCCGTATCTTATTTTGTCCTATATTTGCAAATGCGACAAGTTTGTCGCTGCCCGTTCACTGTACGGTTTGAAGGCCGTCAGAGTGGTGTCTGGAGATATACCGGACGAGGGCGGATACATATTGAAGCGAGAGATAATCAACCCTGCTCACAGGTCTTGCGGCCGGAGCGGAAAGTTTAATTTAAAACACTAAATCATTATGAAAAAAGTTATTCTTATGGCAGTTCTGATGCTTTCATCAGTAGCTACATTCGCACAGCATGCTGTGGGTTCTCTGACTGTTCAGCCTAAAATAGGTATGAATTTCGCAACTCTTACAAAGGCGGATGACTCAGAGTCGAGAATAGGTCTGGCCGTAGGCGCAGAACTTGAATATCAGGTTACTGATATCTTCAGCATTTCCGGAGGCGCATTGTATTCTCAGCAGGGATGCGAATGGTCTGAGGACGGAAGAACTGAAACAATGAAGCTCGACTATATCAATATTCCTATATTGGCTAACGTGTATGTTGTTAAGAATCTGGCAGTGAAAGTCGGTGTTCAGCCGGCGTTCAACGTGAACAGCAAGGCCAAGGCTTCAAAGGGAGACGCAAGCTCTGAAGCAGGTCTGGACGCAGCCAAGACATTTGATTTCTCTATTCCAATCGGTCTGTCTTACGAGTACAAGAACTTTGTATTGGAAGGACGTTACAACTTCGGTACAACGAAGGTGCTTGACACAGCAGACTGCAAGAACAGTGTATTCCAGCTGACACTGGGCTACAAGTTTGACATCTAAAAATCTTGAAAGAGATTTTATTCGAATACTTAATACTCAGGAGGGCGGTGTCGAGAGACATCGCCCTCTTTGTTTTACGGTGTGTCAGTCGGGTTGTTGTGGGGCCGGACAATGTATGTATATGCAACGGTGAAAATAAAAGAAGAGTTCTGCAGAAATTCAACGGTGATTGCCTGTAATAAAGAAACAGCATCATCTATTCTGTATTGACGTTGTTGCCTTCAGCCAAAAGATTATCAATCGGAGCAGTTACAGATTTTCAGTATCCTGCGATTTTTTCGCTAGAGTTTTCTGTTCTACCCCGAAAAATAAGCGAGAATTTACGGGCAGACTCTCCTTCGGACGTAAATTCGCGAGAAATCAGAGGCTTGTGCAATATGCTGAATGTCAATGATTTATAATCAATAATCATTTTCCCGACCTGCAATAAGCACCATTTTAGCATGCGATATTGCCCATATCAGGGGCTGAAATGCTTAATATCATGCCCTGATACAGACAATATCAGACCCTCAAACGGGCATTATCAGAACGTCAAATGACTTTTTCTGGATCATGCTTCACGGTAGATGATAACGCCAAGAGTTACGAACCAGCCTTTGTTATGTGTGATTTAACATTCCTTTACATCTCTTTTGCGATTTTATTTTGTCAAAAAAAAGT
>ULTX01054978.1_pt1 | contig 57246 bp, 26 predicted proteins | sample 1958041 | NCBI WGS metagenome assembly ULTX01 (sample SAMEA4835747, study PRJEB28245) | human gut metagenome | biome: gut microbiome; material: fecal sample | place: Denmark | collected 2008
TTGCGTGGCTCACCACCCCCTCCAGAAGCCTCAGAAAGGCATCTTTCAGAACATAGGTTTCCCCTCTTCCAGTTTCTTCAGTCACAGTAAAGCCTCGATGCAAGAATTGTCCTTGAGTACCGGTTCAGAATAATCCCGAGGCATTTCCAGCCAAAAGTCGAGGCATTTTCAAGAAAAAGACGTGGAGTTTTCCCCAAAAAGCCGTGGAGTTTTCCTTGAAAAGCCGAGGGGTTTTCAGGAAAAACGCGAGGGGAATGTAGGGAAAAGCCGACGAATATGGAAGACAATAACGGCAGCAACGATACTCCTTCAGTGGTTGCAAAACAAAGATGCGAGAGTTTTTGTATAGAATAACTAATACCGAAATATCGACAAACCATTTGCAAACAAGCTATTCCACATTGCATTGAATCATGTTGTTTGTATAAGGGGAATCGTTTCATTATTCTCTCAACAGCTGAATATTTGACTTATCTAATTGAAGTTGATTATTATATCTTTTCTTTTCTCTCTTTTTCCAAGAATATTGTACTGTAATGCTAATCATATTGTGCCTTTTAGGGAACTCCCGATTGACATAGTAACTGTAATCTTGCTTGGGATCATCAATCCAATATTCATTTCTGCAAGCAGCCAAAATATATCGTAAAGTAGCTCCGACATTCCAATTAGAGTTTATGTTCCAATTCACCGAAGTACTACTATCTATATATGCTTTCCGCTTGGAGTACTGTTCATACGTGTAAGGCTGAGCATAAATATATCCACTCCACACAAATTTCTTATAATAAATTCTCCAATTAATGTTAGCGTTAAACCAACCTTTGGCACAATCTTCGTAAAAAACACGTTGATAGCCTCCGTTCAGTCCGATATATCCGGCATTATTAATAGAATACCTAATGCTCATATTGGAATATAACTGCTTCTTTTTGTCTTTATTCTCGTATGTATATACGTATAAGTCATCCACTTTATAGCCAACTCGGTCATATATATCGTTATAGGTAATATATGTCAGAATGGGTTGGATGTACCAATTACCTACAGTCCCCTGATACTGTATCCCTATCTGTTTCACGTAAGCAGGCTCCAGATATGGATTTCCCTTTATTACTTGCATACTGTCAGAAGACGTGTTAAACGGATTGAGATACGAAATGCTGGGAGCGATGGAATATCCATTTGTATAAAGAAGTATGGAATGACGATTGTTTAATTGAAAGTTGCAACTTCCGCTGAATTTCAGCCTATAATAATTGTTCTTGATACCGGCATTTCTATTTACAATGACATCCAAACCAGCGGAGGCCATATAAGAAAGCCACTTGTGATTATATCTGTACATTCCATAAAGATATTCCTGCCATTGGCTGTGATCGAATCGGTTATTCTCTTTACGGATATCCTCGACATATCCGGTGGTATAAGCTGTGTTTGTACCGATAGTAAGTGCAGATTTATTGTTCAGTGTTCTTTGATATTCTAATGAGTAATTAAACAAATGCTGTTGTGCATCATTGTACACATCACAATTATAATTATAGTCTATTCCCTTTTCGGACGTACAATCCTCGTTGTCCAAGAAATTCAGGTTGTAACTTGCACTACTTTCCAGTTGGGAAACACTATTAATAGTACGCCTGTAGAATAGTTTTCCTCCCATGCCCCATGTTTGGTTGTCGTATTTCCTGATACTGGTGTATCCGATGTCAGTTAGCTGGTCAGAAATATTACCTATTCCTTCGTAGTCCATAGCCTCTGTGTTACGGTTGACGTAGGCACTATAAGATAAATAGTCTTTTTTGTTAGGAAGAAAATCACCTCCTACCGTGAAGTCGTAATATCCGTAATTAAATTGGGTAGAGTTGTCATAAATCTTACTGCTAACGCCTAAATTTTGATAGCCAGATTCTTTCCCTTTCTCATTATGATGAATCATTCCCATAGCATTAATAAAAAATGAGTACTTAGAGTTCCCCATTTCAAATCCACCGCTACCCGTATTTACAATCAATTCCGGATTGATGGCTGTATATAAATTCACAATCTGATAGTTTTGGACACGGGCTTTCATTTTTAAGTTGATGACACGCTGTAAACCATTCATCAGATATTTAGCAGAAGGATTATTTATTACTTCTACCGCCTCTATTTGTGAAGGATCTATCGTTTCAAGTGAAACAGGTCTTTCCATTCCATTAATTAAAATAGTCACACTCTCGTTATTGATTGTTTTTATCTCGCGTTTAAGTGGATTTATTTTAAGACTGGGGATTTCAGATAGGGCATCATATATGCTTTTTTCTTTTCTGGATTTCCCTGAAAGATAGAATGTTTGTCCTGTTGCATCATTTTTTACAATGTTACTGCGATCGGCTACTACCAATACACTATCCAAAGCTATTTCGCTGATGGGTGACAATACGTGTGTCAGTTTTATATTGTCAGTCAGTTGAATGGAAGTTTCCAACGTAATAAAGTCGGGATGACTTATTGTTAACTCATAATCGTTTGCAGGGAGTTTACTGAATTGGTATTTACCGGAATGGTCGCTTAAGGTGTAACCAATCAGTGTATCTTTTACTTGCAATGTAACGACTGCATCCTTAATATTTTGTCCTGTTGGAGCTTCTACGACACCTGAAAGGGAGTATGAAAATTGCCCAAACACTGGAGAAAAGCTTATAAATAGTACGGCAATCAGTAATTTGTATCTAATCGAATCCATAAATATTTGTTTAAAGTCAAATAAACTCTATTGGAAATCTATCCCCATAATTCTGTTTACAAACATACGTATTATTAAAACGATAACTAATATATTCATCTATAGTTATTTTCATTGCTCCTTTAGGGTTTGTTTTTTTGATATCGCAAAGGAAAAGACTTTTCTTGTATTCAGATAGTTTTTAACCCCCAAATGAGTGTGCATAGTAGTGTGCAGGCGGTTTATTGCGCGCTGCACACTGTGTGCACTTTAGCGTATATGCCTTATAATGAGATAATAAAGTTATCCCAATCTTCCGGTTTCCCTTTCTCCTGGAAAATCCGGGCATATAGCCTTCTACGCGTGGAAGCAATGGTTTCTTTGGGACGTTCTGTCAGCTTGGCTATCTCGGAAGGGGAAAAATGGGCTTTGATAAGCATGCAGACATGCAGTTGAAACTCATTGAAAGTATAGATTTCACTCAGTTTCTCAAAGAAACCCGGACAGGTTTCTTTAAGGGTGTCTTCCATAATCTGCCACTCTTCGGTTGTAACGAATATCCGCCCTTGAGGATCGAGCAGCCTTTTCTTGAGCAGCCGATATATATCGGAATCGGACAGTGCTTTCTGTGCCTGCTCTCGTTTGCCTTGTTCTATTTCTGCCCGCCGTGTCTCTTGGTGGAGCAATTCTTTCTGATCTTGTATCTCTCTTCTTAAAATCTCGTTTGCAACGTTCACATGATTCAATTCCTCCTCCAACTTTTGAATCCGCATCTTGTTTTCCTCTATGAATTGCCGGCTCTTTCTGTAATTCTCTTCTTTTATCTGCTCGGCTCTTTGAAGTTGGTATTTCAGTTGTTGGTTCTTACGTTTGTTGTATTGATGATAGGCAAAGAAGAGGGCTATGGACACAATAAATACCATTAAGCCATATAGGATATAATCTGCTTTCTTCTGATTTTCATCTTTCAGCCGGTTGTTCTCCTTTTCCCGCAGTTGATAGTTGTATAGCGAATGCATCTGATGCAAGCTTTCCGTATAGGTGATTTTTTGGACGGAATCGTTGCACCGGAGGTATGCCTGAATATGCTGCATGGCAAGCCGGCTGTTGCCTGCTGCCATTGCAATTTCTGCCAGACTGCGGTGGGCAGCTTCTTTGGCATAGATAGTACCAAAGCCCAATAGGGCTTTATAATAATATGTAGCAGAGTCAATCATTCCTATTTTATGATATAGCTCTGCCGCAATGCTATAGATGCCGCTTCTGTTGGGTCGTTCAATATCCCTTAAGGCATTCTGTAATGCTATCCGGGCAGAATCATATTCTTGCAAATCCCTGTATAGCGAAGCAAGCTGGCTTTGCATCATGTTGAACAAATCTGTCCGATGCAGTTGCAGGCTTAAGTGATTTGCCTCTTTGAGATAGACCAGTGCGCTGTCTTGCCTGCCCAATTCTCTGTACATATTAGCGATGTCTCTTAACGTGAAAATCAGGCCTACGCTGTCTTTCAGTATATGGTCACATTCTCTTCCTTTCCGGTACATTTCCAAGGCTTCGGCATACATATTCTGATAGCCAAACAGTGTACCCATCTGGCTGTAAATCTTACCCTTCAATGGGTATTTACCCTCTTCGGGCAAAGCCTCCAATGCTTTTTCAAAATACTCCAATGCCTGCGGCGCGTCGCCCAAATCGCGATAGACCCGACCGGCATAGTAATAAGCCTCGGGCAGGTGCCGTTTGTCATTCTTCTCTATGTAATAATGTAGCACGGGGAGTATCAGGCTGTCCGATGTATGGAGTATGTATGCTTTGTCGTTTGCCTTGATACAAAGCAGGCGATAATACATCCGCGTGGCTTCCGGCTCATCCTGCATGGTGCCAGCTATGCTTTTCAGCAAAGAGACGGCACTGTCCGGACATGCGCTTGCCAAGCTGTCCGCCATCATCAACGACTGCGGATAGGGCTTATGCCCGCAATGGCAGAAACAAAGCAGGACACAGATGAGCAGGAATAACCGAATTGCAGCTTTCATGCCGGCAATACTTCTTATCCAACTTAATAGAATACTAATCATACATGTATCAACATCCACTTCTGCCCCCACTAAAAGCTGAGATGGCAGAAGTGGGCGAACAGACCGCAAAAAGTCTCTTACTATTTCTCCTCAAACCGATACTCCACGAATGGCTCATCGCTATTGACATCCGTAGCCAGCATCACGCCCTTCTGTTCGTCAATACAAATACCACTGACAAAATGATCGAGCTGATAACGCTTCAACGGCTTACCTTCGAAACTGAAGACGTAGAGGTAGCGACCGCCACTGGCCAGGTCGGTACCATCCTGAATGCTTTTCTTGATCTCCTCAAACGTTGTACCCGAAAAGATGGCATAGATGGCACGATCGGTCACCTGAATATCAGAGAATCCCATGATGCCGACGGGAATGCCGAATCCCTGTACAACATGAAACTGAGGTTCACCGGCAGGTCCCATACATACCGTGTGCGTACTGTCATTCAGATTCCAGATTTCAATCACTTCACCCAACTGGGTAGCTGCCGCCAATATGTGATTGCGGGGATTATAATCAATAAAACTACGCCATGCCTGAGCCAAAGCCGGACGACTCTGCTGCAACGCTTCGGCATTGGTAGTAGGAATGGTGCCGAAACGGCGCAACAACCGGCCGTCACGGCTGACTACATTGATCCGGCTATCGCCCGAATAGTCGGGAATAAGAAACGTGGAATCGTCCAAATGGACAAAATCGGGCGCATTCAACAGCTGTTTATCCAAATTGATTTCTTCCGAACAATACAAAGAATCGGAAGACGGAGTAAAATCGAAACGAGACAATTTTGAGCGACCCGAATCGAGCGTATAAACCGAATTTCCACGCCAACGTATGTTTTCGGCAAGGATGTACTCCTTCGGCCCCTCACCGCGTCTGCCAAAAGAAGACAGATGACAGAAATCGGGATAACTGAACAAGTGAAAATAATAATCGGGGCCGTGAAGATCAAGCAACAGCGCACGATCCCCCTTTACACGAATGCGATAGGGGTAGCGGCATATAAAACTATCAACCTGCACGACCCGCCCTTTCAGCTCGATAGTCTGCGGGAAATCGGTATAATTCAAAACACTTTCACGAGGGGCGGAACTGCACGAAGCAAACAACAGGAAGAGAACTAAAGAAGACACGCACCAGGCAGACTTCCGACAGAAAACAGATTTTACAGATATCTGCTTTCCGGCCAAGCAAGAAAAAACAATAGTCGTTTTCATATATGTTTTACGCAAAATTAGAATAATCAAATCATGAACCGGATCAGTTTTCATGGTATTTCCGTCCCTTGACAAAAGGCGAATCAAAAAAAACGTACCAAATATAAGGATTTTATCCGTTATTTCACAAATTTTTCATCTAACAATTTCTAACCAATCAGTATGCCATGTAACAAAAGTTGTTATACAATGTAACATTACTGTATGGCAAAAGGTGAATGTCCTACTATCATCTGTCCGCCGATGCAAAATCACGCTTTCCTCCCTTTACTTAAAGAAAGATACGTTCCCAAGGGAGAATGCAATAACCCTATTAAGCATTATAACTGCATTAACTGTTGCAGTAATATTGCACCAACTATTGCAGTAATACTGCATCAACTATTGCAGTAGTACTGCATCAACTGTTACAATGCGGATGCAATATATGCGGACATTCCATATCCAACTGCAAAAGGAATGAGCTTATCCTGTTTCAAAAAGATTCTGAATAAGATGATAGAAAAAGACATTTACAAGCAAAAAAAAGAGCATAACAGGCTTATAAATATGTAACAATTATTAGCTATCTTTGCCTAAAACAATATACAGGAAAAATGGCACAGAAAGTATATATCCTCTTACTAAGCCTATGCATAGCAACCCTTTGCTACGGGCAAGAAGGCAAAATATTTACTGCCGATAAAGAACTGTCGAGTAGCATGATAAACAATATCTATCAGGATAACGAAAGCGTTATCTGGATAGCTACCGAAGACGGACTGAACTGCTACGACGGAGCCAAATTCACCGTTTACAAAAATGACCCTAAAGATGAGCATTCACTGAAAAACAACTATACGCGCATCCTGTTCGAAGACAGTAAAGGGAACTTTTTTGTAGGAACCTTAACCGGCCTCCAACTGTATGACAGAGCCCGCCAGACCTTCAACACAATCCCGATGAATTTCAGCACAGGCGACCACGAAGTGGATGCCAATGTATCCTCCATCATCGAACGTAAAAACGGAGATGTGATTATCGGCACATCAGGACATGGACTATTCTTCATCAACCATTCCAGCCAAGAAATGCAGGCCAGACAACAGCTCGACATTGTACCAAGTTACCTGATTACACAAATCTATGAGGATCGCAACGAAAGACTATGGGTCATCACCAACGACAAAGGAATATTTCAAATTGATAAAAACAAACAGGTAACCAACTTCAATAATTCCAATGAAATAGTCTGGCCTTCGAGCATCTGCGAAGACTCCTACGGCAACTTATATGTAGGTTGCCTGAAAAACGGATTGTTCAAATTCGACTTCAGGCGTAAACGTTTCGTTCACATCCCATATACCAAGAGTCCGCTACCGATTAAATCTCTCTATCCGATCGATCATAAAATATTCATCGGTACCGACGGAAACGGACTGAAAACATACGATACCGACAAGCAGATCATTGAAGAAGGGAATATCAGTACAACCGGATTCGATTTTAAAAAATCCAAAATACACTCCATCCTGAAAGACAAACAGGGCAACATCTGGCTGGCCTTGTTTCAGAAAGGCGTCATGATTGTACCTACCATCACCAATAATTTCAAGTACATCGGCTACAAATCTCCGGTACAGAACATCATCGGTTCGAGTTGTGTCATGTCAGTATGCCAATCGCACGACGGAACCCTATGGGTAGGAACCGACAATGACGGTATATACGGAATTGCGCCTGATGGCCACAGTTGTAAACACTTCTCCCCGTCAAACAACAATCCTCATTCAGTTCCCTCTACCTTGATGAGTATCTGCGAAGACTCGCAACACAACCTGTGGTTGGGTTCTTATCGCGACGGACTGGCCAAGATGGATCCACGTACAGGCATCTGCAACTACATCGTTCTGAATAAGCCCAACGAAGAAAAGGTGCAAAGCGTATATAGCATTGTAGAAGACAACCACAAACATCTATGGATCGGGACCATGGGGACCGGACTTTACCGCTTGAATATAGAAACCGGAGAAATATATGCCTGCCCAAGTCCACAAAGCGGACTGGAATATTATCCGTACGGCAACATGCTTCACAACCGATGGATAAACTGCCTGTTGCATACACGCAATGAGAAGCTATACATCGGAACCTACGATGGATTGGGATGCCTCGATATTCCCACCATGGACTTTGCCATCACCTATAAAGAAAACAGACTTCTGACTGGCGAAGTAATCTATGCTCTCTACGAAGATGCTGAAGGATACATCTGGATAGGTACGGCCCAAGGACTTCGCCGCCTGGATCCCCAAACAGGCAAAATCGAGCAATACGACATGAAAAACGGTCTGCCCAGCAATTCCATTTCTGCAATTAAAGGAGATGCGAAAGACAATTTGTGGATCAGCACCAACTTTGGAATCTCCCGTTACAATAAGAAGACGAATGACTTTGTCAACTTCTATGCCAGCGACGGATTACAGGGAAACGAGTTTACCAAAGGAACAGCTTTCGCAACAAAAGACAAACTGATTTTCGGCGGGACAGGAGGTGTCACCTACTTCAACCCACAAGAAATCATTAACCACAACAAGAAACCGGGAATCCGCATTGCAGACTTCTATATACACGACAAACAAGTCAAATTAGGAATGCAATCGGGCGGACACGAGATCGTAAACACTGCCGTCCCCGATGCCACCACCTTTCACCTGTCCTATCGGGACAACTCGTTCAGCATCGAGTTCTCAGCCATGGAATTCTATAGCCCGGGACGCATCAGCTACATATACAGCTTTAACAACAGCCACTGGGTCAGCCTTCAGCAAGGGGCCAACCGTGTATCATTCAGCGATCTGGCTCCGGGCACCTACAAATTTAAGGTAAAAGCCAAAGACTACAACTCGTACTCGGACGTCAAATCAATCACCATCATCATTTCCCCTCCCTGGTACTCATCATGGTGGGCGCAAATTATCTATGTAATAATTGCCTGCGCCATTGTGGGCATCATTGCTTATCAGGTACGCCAACGCTATCATGCACGCCAGAAAATGCTTGAGCATATCCACAGTGAGCAGCTGAATGAAGCGAAATTGCAATTCTTCATCAACATATCTCATGAGATACGAACGCCGATGTCGCTCATCATCAGCCCATTGCAGAAACTCATCAACACCGATTTTGACGAGAAACGGCAACAAACATATAAAATGATCTACCGAAACGCAGAACGCATATTGCACTTAGTGAACCAACTCATGGATGTCCGTAAAATCGACAAAGGACAAATGCAACTGAAGTTCCGCGAAACTGACATAGTAGAATTTATACGCGACCAATACCAGACATTCGAATACCAGGCGAAGATAAAACATATCAACTTCGTGTTCCAACCCGACGTTAAATCTCTAAACGCCTGGATCGACCCCAAGAATTTCGATAAAATTATCCTGAATGTTCTGTCGAACGCTTTTAAATTCACACCTGAAAACGGAGAAATATCTATTTACCTGCATACGGGAGAGGATCCGGATTGTGAACAAAAAGCGCTGCAACACTATTTTGAAATTGTCATCGAAGATACTGGCATAGGCATCAAGCAAGAAGATATCGAACGTATCTTCGACCGTTTCTACCAAATAAGAAACAGTCAGACAAAATCTACCATAGGCAGTGGAATAGGACTGCACCTGACTCGTTCGTTAGTAGAATTGCATCATGGTACAATCAAGGCCGAGAACAACACCTCAAAGCCCGGATGCCACTTCATCATCCGCCTGCCATTGGGGAAGGAACACTTGAAAGCTGAAGAAATCGATGATATGCCAACGGAAGACTTCGCTATTCCAGAACATGAAGCAAGCCCAATCCCTTCTTTAGAATACGAGAATGAAAACGACAAGACAAAAGTAAGAACCAAAACGAAATATCAGGTACTTGTCGTTGAAGACGACGAGGAAATCAGGCAATATATCTCTCAGGAACTGGGCACTGACTTCCACGTACAGGAATTCCAGAACGGAAAAGATGCGTTGAATTATATATTGTTGAAGAGTCCCGATCTCGTCATCAGCGACATCATGATGCCGGAGATGGACGGCCTGACCCTTTGCCGGAAAATCAAGCAAAACATCAACATCAACCACATACCTGTGATATTGCTGACTGCCAAAACCCGTGAGGAAGACAACATCGAAGGACTGGAAACGGGAGCAGACGCTTATATCATGAAACCATTCAGTATTGAGATACTCAGGAAGACGGCAACGAACCTTATCAGGAGCCGTGAAATTCTGAAAAACAGCTTTACCGGCAATCAGGAACAGGAAGAACGCCTGCAGAAAATAGATGCAGACTCGCCCGACGAAAGATTACTGGATCGTGTAATGAAAATGATTAATGACAATATCAGTAATCCAAACTTGAATGTCGAAATGCTCGCTTTGGAAGCAGGCTTCAGCCGCGTTCACCTACATCGTAAACTCAAAGAACTGACTAACCAGTCTCCCCGAGAACTGATAAAGAATATGCGTCTGAAACAAGCAGCAACTTTACTGGCCGACAAACACCATAACATTACTGAGGTAGCAGCTCTGACAGGCTTCACCAATACAACGTATTTCTCGACATCCTTTAAGGAGCTGTTCGGCATTTCTCCTTCTGCATATATGGAACGTTATCAAAACGAGGAAAGCGGAGAAAGCAGCGAAAGCGAAGGTGATGCAAAGAATACGGAAAGCAACAGCAATCGGGAGAACAAGGGAAATAATGATGAGGAAAAAGACAATACTCAGAATAAAAACAGCCAAGTGACATCCGACTGACCCAATCAGGGAAATACCCTGATAAATAATTATCAAATGAAGAATGAGGGTGTGTCAAAAAGAAGAATGATGATCAATTTGTCTTTCTGAACATGACGTTTTGATTGTGCTTTTTCTATTTTGACACACCCTCATTTCTGTTCGTGTATATATGCTGCGGGCAGAAGATTATTCTGCTCCGCGCTCTACAACATAGCTCTCGCCCGGTTGGGTTTCTATATCATATTCATAAATACGATACAATATAGGTTGTTGGGGCAACTTCAGTTCTTTGGACACCAGAGGCTTGGTCACCAAAGTAGCCGGTGCATTCAACGGATTGGGACATGCGCCTTCAGCCACTTTCAATCCCTTGCCATGCAGGGGCACATACGAACGCAAACGCAATACACCGCCGATACGTGAACTGATCTTAGCCCGGCTCAACTGACTTCCATCCCACTCCATATCTACAACAAAACCGCCACGGGCAACCAAACCTTTTATAGAGCCTTTGCTCCACTCTTCGGGTAAAGCCGGCAACAGGTGGACAGCTCCATCGTGACTTTGCAACAACATCTCGGCCACACCAGCCGTATAGCCGAAATTGCCGTCGATCTGGAAAGGTGGATGAGCGTCAAACAAATTGGGATAAGTACGGCCTTCAGGATAATTACGCTGCTGGTCATCTCCCGGCAACAGGCAAAGCATGTTGCGGATGATGCGATAAGCATGATTGCCGTCGAGCATACGTGCCCAGAAATTAATTTTCCAACCGATACTCCAACCGGTAGCCATATCACCGCGTTGCAACAAAGTGTTACGGGCTGCCTGGAAAAGCAAAGGACTTTGTGAGGGAGTTATCTGATTACTCGGATACAAACCGTACAGATGAGAGATATGACGATGCTGGTTTTGGGGATCGTCCGCATCTACAAGCCACTCCTGCAGCTGATTATAACGACCTATCTGCATAGGCGGTAAACGGCGCAAAGTCTGTTCCAAAGAGTCTTCATAGGCCTTGCTATCGCCCACAATCCGAGCAGCCAATAAGGTATTGTACAGAGCATCGTATGCTATCTGATTGTCCATGGTGCAGCCTGCCGTAATAGTGGAATTAGCATATCCATGCTCGGGCGACATAGACGGCGCTGTCACCAGCCAACCATATTTGGGATGCTCTACCAGATGGCTCATATAGAAATCTGCCGTACCTTTCAGAATAGGATAATATCGTTTCAAGAAAGCTTTGTCACCAGTAAAAAGATAATGCTGCCACAGATGTTGAGCCAACCAGCCTCCACCATTGGGCCACATACCAAACATAGCACCGTCCACAGGACCACATGCTCTCCACAAATCGGTATTGTGATGAGCCACCCAACCTTTTGCTCCATAAAGCACTTGAGCTGTTTCCTTCCCTTTAACCGCCAATTCAGTCAGCATTTTGAAAAGAGGCTCATGAGTTTCTGAAAGGTTTGTAACTTCTGCCGGCCAATAATTCATTTCGGCATTGATATTGATGGTATATTTACTGTCCCAAGGAGCATACATGCTTTGATTCCATAATCCCTGCAGGTTGGCAGGTTGTCCGCCGGGTTGTGAAGACGAAATCAGCAAATAACGTCCGTACTGGAAAAGCAATGTAACCAGATTCTGATCGTCACTCTTATTGAAATCGCGTACACGCATGTCTGTCTCCTTCTTCGAAGCTTCGGTCGAAGGAAGCATAAACGATACTCGTCCGAACTGCTTCTGATAAGCAGCCATATGAGAAGCCAACGCATCAGCATATTCTACTTTAAGAGCCTTCTTCATTTTTTCAGAAGCCCGTTTGGAGGCATTACCACTGACATCGTTATAATTCACAAAGTTGGTAGCAGCCGATATGTATAGCGTGGCTGAAGTAGCATCGGAAACCGATAATTGTTCACCGTCGCCTTTTACCTTACCGTTAGTTTTTACCTGTACCTGACACTCGGCATTCAAAGCAGCCGGAATGCCTTCCTGCTCGCAACCTTTGCACTTCATGACAAGTTTATTTCCTTTGGCCGAAACGACAGACTCCAAAGGGCACTTATAGCCAACAGAAAAATTCAAAGCTTTCGCTTTGTCAGCTTCAATGCGAACAATCACGACGTCATCGGTAAAAGAAGAAAAAACAGTACGCTTGTACATCACTCCGTCAACTTCATACCGAACCGTAGCTACCGCTTTCTCGATATCCAGATCACGATAATAATTCAAAGGATTTTCATGTCCCGGAAAGTTCAAGAACAAACTACCTAACGTAAGATAGCGCATTCCGTTTTGGGGAGTATTGAAATTGTCGTCAATCATTTTTTGAGCTTCTCCAAACTTATTCTGGAAAATCAGCTCACGTATCTTGGGCAAAGCCTCGCGTCCCTTCGGATTATTGTTACTGTAAGGACCACCAGCCCAAAACGTTTCTTCATTCAGCTGCAACTCCTCACTACCGGTACCGCCATAGATCATTGCCCCCAAACGGGAGTTTCCTACAGGCAAAGCCTCTGTCCAATTGCGTGCAGGATGAGTGTACCACAATTTCAGCCGTGGTCCCATGGTTTCGTCACGCAATGCATCATATCCTAACAATGACAACATGGTGGAAGCATAGCGGGTTCCCAATATCCGATAACCTTCTGCCGTAAAGTGAAGGTGATCTTTGGCAACCGGACATCCGGCTGAAGAAATGACATGAGCCGTAGGTATCACCCGTGCCAATGTATCGATAATGGCATTCATACTGGCACAAGCCCCTTTCTGATCAGCATGTACCACTTCTCCTGCCAGTAAAGGTACGTCGGCAGCCTTCAGATTAAGGTCTTTCAGCAGATTTTCATAAACGCCCTTCACTTTCTGTGGCCACTCCTTATCGCCTGTATTCGATTCACCCTGATGCAACAAAATACCCTTAATGACACCCTGTTTCTGAGCTTCACGAGCCAAATCGACCAAACGTCCATAAGGATTGCCACCGTATTCCTTTACCATGTTCTTCATCCAATCCGGCTGCTCCACTATATACTCGTTATAATGTTCTTTATCGAACAACTCGATCTTGCAACCGCCCACAGCCACATTAATGACTCCAACCTTTATCCTTGAAGGAAGATTGGCTACCATCGTACGGCCAAAATAATCGGCTGGAGTAAGCCCCGTATGACAACGAGCCAAAGGAGGAACGGCTTTATACCATTCACCTTGCTTTCGTCCCAAATCCGGGCAGTCAACCGCAGCCATTACCTGGAATCTCTCATCGACGCCACAAGTATCTTGTGCCTCGATTCTTGCATTTCCTTCCATATTCGACTGTCCTAAACAGAGGTAAATATGGAAGTCCTTATCTTGTGCAAACATTGCCATACTCAGCAATGACATGCACAACAAAGCCTTTAACTTTTTCATATCTTAGAATTTAATTACTTGTTTCTCACCATTGTACACAACTTCTTTTACTACCTTTCCATCCTTAGCAGTCGGATCCATCTTTACAATCTGCATCTGACGTTGCAAGGGCATTCCCGAATAACTTCCCTTTCGGGGATGCAAAATCACCTTGTTCTGCTTATCTTTCCATTCGATAGTAAAAGTAGCATATTTCCCCTTTTCATACTCGTAATTCACACCTTCATCCTCGTAAACATCAAAACAGCCATCTGCTCCGGGATAAATATTTATTACCCAAGACTTATTGGCCACTTCTGCCGAATACTGACAGTCCTCGGACAAAGGCAATACAGAACCAGCCTTCACAAAAACGGGAATATTTTCCATTACAACAGGTACACGGATATTTCCGGACGCTGTTTCCATCTTCTTACCCGTATAGAAATCATACCATCCACCCTTGTTTTCGGGTAAATATACATTTTGTTCCTTCACGTTTTCATCAACAACCGGTACCACCAGTAGAGCCGGTCCAAACATAAACTGATACTTCTGTTTCAAGGCTTCCGAATCGGTACGGAAATCCATTACCAACGGACGCATCAACGTTCCACCACGCAAAGCGACATGTGCATTTTCCGAATAAATGTAGGGTAAAAGCCTATACCGCAGATTCAAGGATTTTTTAGCCAAGCTAACAACGTCTGGCCCATAATTCCAGAACTCGGTATCAGTCATGAATCCATGAACGCGCATTAAAGGCAGGAAAGTAGATACTTGTAACCAACGGACAAAACGTTGATGGAACAAAGGATCGTTGTATTGGTTCTGAGGACGGAAAAAGCCACCGGCATCATAAGTCCACCAAGGTATTCCGGAGGCCATCATGCCAAGTCCTCCAGTAATCTGCCTCCTCAAGGTTTCCCAATCGTTTCCTACATCGCCCGACCATAATGCGGCTCCATAACGTTGTATCCCCGGGAAACCGCTACGAGTCAGAATCATCGTACGATGATCAGGAGCATCCTTGCGACTACCTTCATATACCGTCCTGCTGACCATCAGCGGATAAACATTGCGAACAAACTCGCCCGGCATGCTATTGTTCATCACTTTCCGGCCAACCAAGTCATCATTCTCGGGCTCGGTAGCATCTTGCCACCAGGCATCGATACCATAAGGTTTCAAAAGCCGGTTACTGAAATTGCTCCAATAGCACGCTGCTGCATCCGGATTAAAGAAATCGATCCAAGTAGTTTGGTCGATATAATATCCTTTCTGTGTCATCTCCTTGCCTACTTCACACTGCGGATCGATCTTAGACCACACTGAAAGCATCAGACGAGTATTCATTTTATGAAGCTCATCGACCAGCAGTTTCGGATCCGGATAGAAAGCCTCGTCGAAACGCATGGCATTCCAACCATACTTTCCCCAATACTGCCAGTCCTGCACAATCAGATCCAACGGCAACTTGCTCTCACGAAATTTCTTCGTGGTAACCAATATTTCATCTTGAGAATGGAAACGTTCCCGACAATGAATGTATCCCAATGCCCATTGAGGCATCATAGGCGCATTACCCGTCAAGTTCCGATAAGCTGCAATAACGTCATCCGATTCGCCCATAAAGATGGTATAGTCAACACACTCGGCTACGGGAGAACGTAGTACAGTTTCATTATCTACTTTCTTATAATACAAAACGGGCTTGTCATCCCTTTCCAGACGAGCCTGCAACTGATGAGTGCCGGCTTCTAAATCGACAATAACAGAGGCTGTAGGCGGAAGCCAAACATTCCTCAACTCCAATACTGTTTTCCCGTCAATCTCCAAATGATGGCTTCTTGCCATTTTCTGCCCGACATCCAACAATAATGCATACTTCCCTTTTTCAGGAATCGTCAGAGTAGAAACAAAAACATTACTCTCGCGAACTTCAGACTTTCCGCCTTCAGTTGACGTTACATTGACCGTAACACGTTCGCCAACTGCACCCTTTTTCTGAAACTCGACTTTCTGATCGGCCGGATTAAATTCGGTCATACCATAGTTGTTCCACAACAATCCGAAACCACGACTCGAATAGAAAAAAGGAATGGAAATCTGAGTATTCACTTGCGTCAGCCTTCTTGAAAGCCCACGTATATCCAAATAACCATCCTGGAACTGTCCCAAACCAAACAAAGCCTCACCTTCTGGAGAATCGATATGCAATTCCGCACGATACGTATTTTCACCCTGAACAACAGCTGCATCCAATTTGGTCGCAAGTTCAGAAACAACTTTCTCTCCTTTTACGTTCCAAAACGTCAGTCGTCCGCTCTGCTTATCGCAAATAACCTTCATCTGCTTGAGACGTACCTCTACCGTTTTTTCATTCTCCTTGACCTTATACTGAGGACATACCGTATTCACGTACACCCACTCAGGTAATTTACGCGAAAGTCCTTTCCGGAATTGAATCCTCACGGCATTATCGGTCAAAGGGAACATACGGAGCGTATCTCCTTGTACAATAACATCTATACTTTCTGACTCAGATTGCCTTCCATTTTCTGCACATTCTCCCTGAACAGGAAAAAGAAATGCGAAAAAAAGAAAGCTAATCAATCCATACAAACCATTACATTTCATATCTATCGACTTATCTACATTATAAATACAAGCTTACACCTGTCTCATTTTAAGAAATTCCGGCTGACAAACGGCAGACACTGATACAATGCCGAATGCCAATATTCCCAATCATGGCCACCGTCACGCACCCTGAACTGGCATGGTATGCCTGCATTACGCATTGCCTGATAAAACTCTATATTACGATCGAGCAAGAAATCATCATCACCACAATCCACATACCAGGCTACTGAACGCAGGTTAGCCTTACGGCTTTCATCAGCCTTGAGTACATAATCCACACTGCTGTTTTCGATGACTGAACGTGTCAGGATTGCCAGCTTTCCATCGGAATTGTCATAGCGGGCTGCCCCCTGCTCGGGAATACTCATCAAGGCACTCATGGCATACACTGCACAAAACATATCCGTATGATGCTGACCATAAACAGTGGCACCACCGCCACCCATCGAGAGCCCGGCAACAGCACGATGCTGTTTATCGCCTATCACACGATACTTTTTCTCGATGGAAGGCAAAAATTCCGTATAGAAGAAAGTTTCGTATTTCCAACCCGGCATATCAAAATAGCCGTTTTGGAAAACTTCTGGATTGCCACCACCGGCATCAGGAGTTACTATAATCATTTCGCAAGCTTCGCCGCTGGCAGTCAATCTGTCCATTACGTCTTTTACATGTCCGCGGTTAGCCCATACGGAATTATTTTCCCACATGCCATGCAACAAGTACAAAACCGGATACTGCTTCTGAGTATCAACGTCGAAACTCAACGGTAAAAACACAGTATATGCCCGTTTAGCCTGCAATACTTCGCTATAAATTGTATCGGTCACAATGCGACTTTGAGGAAATCCCTGTGCATGAAGCAATGCACACCCTCCTAAACAAACGAACAATGCGATTAATATCTTCTTCATATTCATAAAACTATTAACTATTCAACTTAAGTTTCATCCGACTGCCGTTATGCGAACTGCTCCACATTGAGTATCTGACAAGCCGAAATATAGCAGTTTATTGTTATTTATTGGAAATAAGCCCTCAGCTTATCCGCATTAAACAGCCTGTTTATCCGTGCTTATCTGGAGTTTACAAACACTAAACCGTTCGTTTCCTCAGAATAAAACAGATTAAAAACAATCGGCGAAACATAAATCATTTAAAAAACTGTTGTACCGTCTCAGCCAAATACGTACGGGCATTCATCCAAGTATGTCCTCCCTCGGTAATCAGGCTCTTATAACGGATACCTTTTTTATCAAAATAATCCAGATTCTTTATTACGTCCTGATATAAGAAGTCAGCCTTTCCTACTCCGAACCATAATAATTCCAACTTTGACTCAGACAAAGAAGGAACCATCAGTTCCTTGAAATAACGATCCATCACCTGCGGAGTAAGATAAGCACTGTACGATGCCAGCCAGGCAAACTTATCCAAATGAGAGAAAGCAGTAAACAAAGACTGCCCACCACCTCTGGAAAAACCGGCAATGGCACGTCCTTCCCTATCGGTACGCACACGGAAAGAGGATTCAACAAAAGGAATGACACACTTAACCATCTCCTCCGAAAAGACACTGTACATCTCTGCAGCCTCCATCGACGATGGCATAGGAGTGCCGTTCATCATATAACCATAAGGCATGACTACAATCATCGGTTCAGCTTTTCCCTGCGCTATCAGATTGTCCAATATCGTATTTACGCGTCCGACCTTAAACCAGGTTTCCTCTGTGTCCGTCGTTCCACTGACTAAATAAAGTACAGGATACTGCGTCTTCCCGGCCTCGTAACCTGCAGGTGTATAAACCAACAACGGACGGCTCATACCTAATACACTGGATGAATAAATGCAATATGACACTTTGCCATGAGGCACATTGTTCACCGTATATAGTGCAGAAGAATCGGGCATCTCGAGCAAACTTGCCTTGAAACGTTCATTAGGGAACAAAAGCATATTGCTAGGATCGGCCACTTGCACACCATCCACAACAAATGAATACGGATAAATGTCCGGCTTATCAATTTTCACCGTAATACTCCAGATATCGTTTTCACCTTTTGTCAACGGACGGAGGCCGTCCATAAACTGACCGCTCAACTCGACCTGCTTGGCATGAGAATCCTGAATAGAAAATGTAACTTCACCATTCGGACCCACTTTAGGAGATTCCACAGGATTATTCCATGGGTTGCCCTGTGCCTGCAAAAGCAGGCACCATAGCAAAGCAACACAACTTGTCAATATACATCTATTCATCATTGCTTTTCTCACTTAGTTATTTGGTTATGACCAATCCTCCATTTTCAGGTATTGTGATTTCGACTTCTTGTTTCTTGTTCAACTTAAAAGATTTCACACTACCCTCCAATTTCTTGTCATCACTGTAGCATTGAAGTTCTTCCCCTGCTGTAAACATAGGTAATTTGATTTTCAACTTCAATGTTTCTTTTTGTGCACTGATACCTGCAATATACCACTTATCGGCATGACGACGAGCCAAAACAACATATTTACCAGGATAACCGTCAATGAAACGGACTTCATCCCAGGTAGAAGGCACTTGTTTCATGAAATCAATAGCCCACGCAGGCGCATCGGTCAGATTATTTGGAGCCAAAGCGAAATGCTGTACGGCACTTTGGAACAGAACTGCTGTTGCTAAAGCAAATACATCTGATGTTACACGACGGCTTCCTCTTGGTTCGTTCTTCGCATTATAATATTTGTTCAAAGCACTTCCGCCAAAATCCATGCTACCTACCGTGTTGCGGATAAAAGGATGCAAACAGGCATTAAACGCTTCAGCATCGCAACTTCCTTGAGAAAAATGCAAGTTTTCACTCGCCAATACAGCCTCGCTTGCTGCATAATTAGGATACATACGCTCCCAACCACGAGGCAAAGTACAACCATGGAAAATGACTAACAGACCATAATCGTTTGCATCAGCCAATATATCTTCATAAAGTTGCATCGTGGCTTGTTTATCACCACCAAAGAAATCGACTTTTATACCTCTGATGCCCACTTCCTTCATCCAAGCCATTTCGCGACGACGGGCAATAGCATTATCCATAATGCCACGTGGACTTTGCGGAGCATCGTTCCAATAACCATTTGAATTATACCACAGGTAAAGAGCAACTCCCTTCTTGGCACCATATTTGGCTAATTCTTCAATTCTATCATATCCTATCTGCTTATCCCACAGAGCATCAATCAAAACTGACTGATAACCCATTGCTGCCGAAAAATCGATGTAACGAAGCTGTTCCTCATAGTTGGTGCTTACATCCATACCAATTATCCAACTCCACGAACCTTTACCATACTCATATTTCTTAGAAGCTTCGTACTTAGGCTTTACCACATCAAAAGCTACAGTAGTCTCTACAATCGGAGCCAACGTCTCGCCTAACGTAATCGTACGCCAAGGAGTTTCGCCTGGTAATGCCATACCCGGATAGACAGAAGCATTTCCATTCATCTCGCCTTCTTGCGGGAAACCTATCGTATAAAGTCCATTCGCCTGACCCAGCAAACGGCATCCGCAATAGCTACCATCGGTTCCCGTTTCTGAAATCAGCAACCAGCCATTTTCATTCATTCGGAACAGACAAGGGAAAGTATATCCCTCTCCCCAACCATTCTTGCCTATCGCATCATCGGGAGTATAACCGGTTTCGTAACTGGGAGAAGTTCGTGCAAAACCACCCATCGGTTTACTTTGCGGACACATAAATGTTGTCGTCCCCTGCGGCACGGCAAAACCAGTAGCCTCTTTCAATACCACGCAACATAAAGTTTCCTTCTGCGGATAAAGTTTGTATCTGAAAGCAATATCCCGATTGCTTACCTGAAATATGACATCATATATTTGCTTTCCATCCTTGGAGAATGTAAACACTTGACGATTGGCCTGATATTCCACATGACTCTGCTTGATATTCGGCAACTGGTATGTTTCATTCAGTGCTTCAGTCGCAGAAGTTGAAGATAAAGCCATCTGCGACGTAAAATCTCCCAAATTCGTTTCGACCCCTAAAGGCGACTTCAACAGAAAAGGTGTGCCATTGTAAGTCACACTGTAAGAAGGATTCCCCCCTTCATCGGAAACTGCAACGACAATTTTTCCATCAGGACTCGAGACATTTTTTTCTGTGGCAAAGGCAGAAGCCGCCCACAAAAAACAAGAACATAATAAGATTGTATTTCTATTCATCTTTTGTATCTATTTTTAATTGATATGTTTAACCACTGCTATGAAACCTCCACGCGCCAAACAGTTCATCTGCTTCGGGAGCTGAGACAAGTCCATCGTCTCAGTCGATACTTTCCATGGCTGTTTCTTATCACCGCTATCTTGAAACAAAGTAACTTCATATTTTCCATTTTTCAAAAAAGACCAGTCAATATCCAATATTTTTGCCTGATCTGTACCATTCAATCCACCGACATACCAGGTCGTACCCTTCTGACGAGCCATAACAACATACTCACCCGGATAACCGGAAACCAAATGAGTATCATCCCAAGTCGTGGGCAACTGACTCATGAAGCTCTTCACAGTTTCCGGCTGAGAGAGATAACTTTCAGGACGATCGGCCCAATGTTGCAAAGCTGATTCAAACACAACAGGTAATGCCAATTCGTGAGCATGGGTCGTAATATGCGGATGTTGAGAATCGGAAAATGTACATGGAGTATAATCCATCGGACCTACCACATTGCGTGTAAATGGTAAAGTAGTATTGTGCGATGCTGCCTTGTCAGTTAGAACAGGAGTGTTATTATACCATTCTGCGCCATAAACAGCTTCTACAGACATAAGGTTAGGATATGTTCGCTGCCATCCACGGGGAATCGTTGCTCCGTGAAAATTAACTAACAAATGGTGTTTAGCTGCTGATGCAAGCAAATCAATACAATAAGACATCGTCTCTTCCCCATCTCCTGCAAAAAAATCAATCTTAACTCCTGAAACCTTATTCTCCTCTAACCACGAAAACTCTTTTTCACGATTCTCAGGAGTATTCAGCTTATACAAAGGTCCCGCTGCGCCATTATTAACCCAAGCAGTTGACGAATTATACCACAAAAGGGTTCGCACTCCAAGCTTTTCGGCGTATTTTAATGCATCTTGAACAGTGCCACCATTTCCCATTACATCCCATTCCCAATCAATTAATACATAAGGCCATTTCAACTTGGCAGCCATATCAATGTATTTCTTGACGATCTGAAAATCCTTCGAGCCGTGATTATACGCCCAATAAATCCACGATACATTTCCTGGGTGAATCCAATCGGTGCTTTTCAGCAGACTTGGTTCACTGACATCAGTTATTAGTGTAGATTCAACCACATCGGCCAAGGAACCTATTATAAGCACTCGCCATGGAGAAATCCAATCACCCGTTATGGCTTTGGTATTTTCAGCCGGGCATACTTTATAATCCGTTGCAAGTCGTTCATTCTTTAGTGAAGAAGCACTGTTTTGCCTTCCAATACCCGCTTCGGAAATCAATGCCCAAACATCATTATCCGCCTGAATCAATGCCGGATATCCCCAATGACGATTATTATCCTTGCCAGTCGTTGTCATCGGGAAAAAATCTTCATAGCCAAAATTATATTTTTGCATCCACCGTTTTGTCCCTTCAGCAATACGATAAGTAGTTAACTCATCGCCAAGAACAGCCTGATTAAGCTTAGGCAATTCGTAACGGAAAGCAATGCCGTCGTTATAAAGGCGAAGATTCAGTTTCAACTCCCGACGAAGGGAATCGGTAAACGAATATACATATTCTACCCCCTCGTTGACGCAATGCTTACGCTTTCCTGTCAGCATGGTATAGTCATCCTTAATCGGACGTGGTTGGCTCACACTTTTCAATCTCAATCCGCGACCAACTCCATCTTGCGTGCACATACCAATGGTTGGTATCGACAATACTTCATGTTGCTCATTCCCATCCGCGTAAGAAACTTCAAATGCAAGTTGGCTCTCAGCATTTGTTGTATATTTCAGACGAACCTTACCATTGGGAGAAGAAATAACACGAGTTTGATCGACATATTTCATTGTGCCATCTTCATTATAGAAAAGTTCGTCCACACAAACGGATCGGCGACCGATAGCTCCTCTATGTCCATCAATAGTCAGTACAGCATTGTGATAAAACAAATACCATTTGTCTTTAAATTCAGCAATACCCGGATGAATAGTGAAGCTATTCTCTGCCATACCTGTAAGTTCACCCTGATATTCCCAAGGGCCTTCCATGCTTTTAGCCGTTGCATAAGATATCGTTTCACGCCCTTTTCCCATTGAGGCATAGGTCAGATAATAGATTCCATTCCGTTCGTGAAGCCATGGTCCTTCCACATATTTAGGTAAATCAATCACTTTGATTTCTCCATCCAATTCAATCATATTCGATTTCAGCTTGGCCATAAAGCAAGTCCCATTCCCCCAACATAACCATGCCTGTCCGTTCTTCTCGATCAAAACAGTTGGATCAATGTCATTCCACCAGCCACGTTTTCCATTAGATGTCATATCATCACTTACCAACGGTTTCCCAATTGCATCAACAAACGGTCCGACCGGACTATCAGAAACTGCTACTCCAACAGCTTTTCCGGTATAAGGCTCACCACCCTGAACCGTTGTATAATAATAGAACTTTCCGTTTCTTTCTACTACTTGCGAAGCCCAGGCTTCACCAACAGCCCATTTAAAATCGGTCGGACGCAACACAGATCCGTGATCGGTCCATGTTTTCATGTCTTCCGTTGAGTAACAAAGCCATTCAGTAATATTAAACTCTCTACCACCAGATGCCGTATCCTGCCCAGCATAGTATTCATCATGTCCCACATATAAATACAACTTACCATCATGCACCATCGGTGCCGGATCGGCTGTAAACTTATCCGTAACTATCGGATTTCCTTCATACAAAAATGTGCGTTGGGCATAAACCGAATACACGGCACAAATTCCCACAAAGCACATGGACAACATTCTCTTCATATTCATACTTTCAATATTATTGTTTTCAATTATTTTTAAGGACTTGCTGTTCTTTCGGGAAAATAATCTGATATTTTCCACTTAAATGCATAAAAGCAAATAACCGCAACAACCCATCATAATAGGCATCGAAATAGCCATCATCGTAAGGAACATGTTCAGCATTCCATAAACACTCAACGAACTCTGCCATCTTACTATGAGTACATACCAATGAAACAGACGCCGCAGTTGCTACCAAGCCCAACGAATGACGAAGTTTCTTATAACCACCCGCACCCAAAATATCCTTCACCTGAGTGCCATCAACATTATACTGATCAACAAAAGTATCAATTCCTTGTGCATACAAAAAATTCTGTATCTTATTTCCATAAGATTGTTGCCATGATCGGTCGGCGCACGACCAAGAATAATCTAAAGCAATGTTCATAGGCACACGCCAAGAATCAAAACGAAAAGCGTCACCCAAAATCCGATTATTACCAAGCAAAGTTCCATCATAGTGGCTATAATCAGGATTCAAACCAGTTGAAGGATGAATGCATTTCTGCAAGTATTCACGACTTTTCTCAGCACACTCACGCCAAAAACCGCTCCGACCATCTTCGGCCCAACGCGCCCATACCTCATAAAATGCCGGAATATGATAAGAAGGATCAGTAAAGCTTCCTCCCCAAGGATCAGGAGTAAAAGTTATCATTTGATGCTGTATGTTGATGAAAGGAGCTACCCGATCCATGCCCGCCTTCTGCATAGAACAATCTAATATATTCTGGGCCTCTGCCAAGTAATCAATTCCGGTATCATTTCCCCAACGATTAGATGCAAAAATCAGCGAAGTTACAAAATAAAGTTCTCCATCGGAAGCTGATCCATGTGAATTACGGGTACCATCGGTTTTACAACTCCATGCAAAATATCCTTTTGAAGGCCCCTCCTGATGTTGCATGTATTTCTTGCTCCAACGCCATAAACGATCGAATATATCTTTTTTATCAAACTGTACAGCAATCATCATTCCATATGACATACCTTCCGTTCGGACATCATGATTCTTTATGTCAGATATATAAGCTAAAGAGTCACCTACTTCAAAATATATTTTGTTGGTGCCGAAAAACAAATCATTGAAAACAGAAGTTACTTTTGCATCAATGTCGGCCGGTTTGTAACCCAACTCTGCAAAAAGATTCCGATATGTCCTCGTCTCAAAAGCTCCTTTACTCCAAGGCAATGCATCGAATCCTAACCAATCAACCTCCATGTTTGTACCTTTTATAAGACTACATTTTAAATCACAAACTCCAGTTGGAGAATTATCGACAGAAGTACTAACTTCTATCCAATCCGAACTTTTAGGTACAATAATCTCCCCGATTTGAACGCCACCAGTAGTATGAATCAACAAAGTACCACCTTTCTTCGACTTGGCTCGCACACGCATTGTCACCACCGGCTCCTGACCGAAATCTACCCGATTGTATCGTAACCAGGCACCTTTCCGCGTAAATACACTTTTCCACCCTTTAAATTTATCAGTTTCATCGACAAAAGCCAAGGAGATACCCTTCGAACTTGTTTCACTATACCTGTCAATCTGAATCCGAGAGCGCGCATCAGTTACCCCTACACCACGCAGAGTAGGTATTACCTTCTGAATAGTTCCATCAGGATTGAAAAACAATGAATCAACTCTGACAGATCGGTTTTTATCAAACTCCGGCGAATAATCGTTATGATGATAGAAAAGATACCACTGACCCTTATATTCTACAATCGAATGATGATTCGTCCAACACCCCGTAGGTGACTCATCCATAATAACCCCCTTAAACTCGAACGGCCCCATCGGATTATCACCCATGGCATAAGCCAATGTCTCGGTTTTATCTTTTACCCAAGGGAAGGTAAAATAATATTTTCCCTTCCGTTCAAACACAAAAGGCCCTTCTTTGAATCCGTCCGGCAATCCTTCAATCTGCATCGGATCAGAAGCTATTTCAAGCATGTTTGATTTCAACTTTGCGACCTGCATGCCACGTCCTGCCCAATATATGTAACTCTGTCCGTCACGATCGACTAATACACATGGATCAATACCATTCACACCCTGTATGGCACGACGCTGAGGTACAAACGGTCCATAAGGCTTATCGGCAATAGCTACACCAACTGCGAACCCCCGCCTTCCTTCACCTTTCGGAGTAGAAGGGAAATAAAAATAATATTTTCCATCTTTGTAAACACAATCGGGAGCCCACATGGAATAAGAATCCGGTTGAACCCAAGGTACACGATTCTGACTGACTATCACACCATGATCTGTCCAATCGACCAGATCTTCAGATGAATAGACATGATAGTCTGCCATACAAAACCATTCCTTCAGCCGTTCAATCGGGCTGGGAATATCATGTGAAGGATAAAGATACATTTTCCCTTCAAAGACCCGTGCGGTAGGATCGGCTGAAAAATGTTCCCGGATAACTGGATTTTGAGCTTGCAAATTGCTCACCCAAAAAGCCAACAAAGTTGCCAAAATATAATAGTAATTTCTCATACGATGCCAGAACTAAAGATATTTAATCATTATCAATGTCAAAATGGGTATAAATCATGCCCAAAAACAAGTGCACTTTATCTTGCTCTAATCCCCGGAAAGGCATTACCTTGTCCTCGAGAAAACACTATCTCCTCCCCGGCAAGACATCGAAATAAATGATACATCGTTTCCGATGGCGTAATACTCTTCACGAAGAATATAGCAAGATAAAGTGAAGTTCCAGTTCTAAGACTCTCTCAAATAGGAAAACGTCTTCTACTTCTTAAACAAATGAGGTACAAATTCTTTCAAGCATCGTCTCCAAGTCAACCATTCGTGATGAGTGCCAGGGGATTCATAGAAATCTACCTCTATACCCAGATCCTTTAAATCGGAGACCATTTTTTCTGTACCAAAATTCTCTTCAGATCCACATCCCATAAACATATAATTCACCTGTTTATTAAACTTCTTGGCGTCGGAGAAGACTCCATTGAAACACGTTTTCAGGTCAACTCCGAAAATAGCACCGCTAAAAGTACCTAAGTAAGAGAACATATCCAAATGAGGCAAAACAGTATTGAATGTTTGATAACCACCCCACGAAAGTCCAGCCATAGCACGATTCTCCCGATCGGTCTTAGTACGGAAAGTGTTGTCAATCATAGGAATTAAATCCTTTAAAATTACATCATAGAATGAAGCTCCATACTGATTACGTTCATTGTTTACATCCTTCCCCCGTCGAGGTACAAAAGGCGCTTCAACATCACCACTCTCCATCACAACAATCATCGGAACGCATTCTCCACTTGCTATCAGATTATCCATGATAAACTGCATACGACCTTGAGTACTCCAACCCGTTTCATCCTCACCCATACCATGTTGCAGATAAAGCACGGGATAACGTTTCTTTCCAGAAGTTTCATATTCAGCTGGCGTGTAAACCATAGCTCGTCGGAAAGCTTTCTGACTTTCCGCATAATACGATACCGACCTTACCTGTCCTTGAGGAACACCTTGCTGAGGGCGATAATAATTGCCTTCGTCACCTTCAGGAACTTCAATGCCACTTGCTTCACGACAGCAGCCAAAGAATGTCTCGCTCGACGGGTCGCATACTTGCACTCCATCTACAATAAGGAAATAATAGTGGAAACCTGCAACCAACGGATCGGTTGTAGCTGTCCAAAATCCCTTGGAGTCTTTTTGCATGTCATACTTCTTACCGCAGATATCCACTTGCATCCGGCTACAAGCAGGCGCAAACAAACGGAAGTGCGCACGTCGCTCGTTATCAAGACGCGGGAACTCATTTCCAGGTATATTAGTAATAGCAGCTTGCGTATTCTTTATTATATCCTGAGTGTTGACTTCCTCATCTGTGAATTCCCACCAGTCAAAATTAAACAATTTACAACCCTTACGTCCCTTGAACACGAAATATACGTCGCGTACACCAGTCGCATCTTTCTGCAAGTCTGCATTTACTGTCATCCAACGTTCCCAACCTCCTGTATGTGGAACTTTCACACTGGCAATCTGCTCTCCACGAATACTATCCAGATGGATTTCCAGCGTACCTCCACGTAATGCACTGCTGACCGACGCCATAAAATAACGAGGTGACTGAGCTCCGAAATCTACCTCACGCACCTTGATATAATCACCATCATGGATCTCAGAGATATATACTCCATCCTCTCCATTAGGTTCCGACTTAAGACCTTCACTGAAAGCAATGGTTTCGGCCTCGACCTTTTGGCGAGGATTTAATGTTCCTACAGGCTTCACTCCTTCTTTTGTGGCATTAATTGTCGGGAAAGTACCATCCTCGTTAAATGAAAACTGCTCAACTGCTACGCTTCTGCCAAATCCGCCGCCTCCCGGCAACTTTCCAGTGTGATAAAAGAAATATGAATTTCCCTTATAATCTATTATACCGCAATGATTGGTAAAAGATCCCGTATCTTGTAAAGGCATAATTGCTCCCATATACTTCCACGGTCCCAATGGAGAATCCGCCATTGAATATGCAATATGTTCAGGAACTCCACCTGCAGCATAAAGCAAATAATATTTGCCATTACGTTTATGAATCCATGGGCCTTCGGTATATATATCAGTATATTTCTGCCCCCTCACACGCTTCTCCGGATTAGGAGCTCCAAAGCTTTCAACAGTTTGTTCAAATTTTCCAACTTCTCCTTTGATGGATATCATGTCTTCGTTCAGCTTAGCATAATATATATTAGGATTACCCCAATAAAGATAAGCCTGGCCATCGTCGTCAATCCACACCGTAGGATCAATATAATCCCAACTGCCATCACAAAGCGGTTTTCCAATGGCATCTTTAAACGGCCCCGTAGGACTATCACCTACAGCTACACCAATAGCCATGGCGTTGCTCAATTTGGAATGAAGACAAACATACCAATAGAATTTTCCATTACGCTTGATACACTGAGCTGCCCAGGCGCGGTCGTCTGCCCATTCAAAAGATTCAATAGCTAAAGGCGAACCATGATCGGTCCAATTCACCATATCTGTAGTCGAATAGACACGCCATTCTTGCATCCAAAAGAAATCTGCACGATCTTCATCATGTCCGGTATAAACATAGAGGGTACCATCATGAACCATTGGAGCAGGATCAGTAGTATAGCATGTTTGTACGATTGGATTTTGTGCCGATAGAGGGCACAATGCAGCTGTACATAAGCATGTAGCTGCTGTAAGTAAAATTTTTCTTTTCATGGCATTCATATCAATAATTTTTCGTGTTGTTTATCTCTTAAAATAGCTATTGCTAAACAAGTTTATTTCAGCCTTAAGGTGATTACAAAGTAAAGCAACTTCAAGCAAATTACCCAAGAACTATGTTACAAATACATTCACTCACGTTACATCATGAAGAAAAAAATGCTTTTTTTCTATTTTTGAGGGACAATTCCATCCCCAAAAGTATGTTTCTCCCATCCCAACAGGTATAACGTATGAGTAGAGCAGAAAGTAAAAGCTCGATGAGATTTTCAATATTATCTCACCGAGCCATGATTAATAGACAGTATGTGTTTCCGAATTTTTCACTATACCATCACTATCCACAACAGTCCAAGTAAATACAGTTCCATCTTTTCTGTCCGGACGGCAACCAGCCCAATCAGCCCCATAAGGTTCACCTGTTTCAGGATCAAGACCTATATAACGATTCGTCTTCAACGACAAAAGCATACATTGACCGCGAAGCATATCTTGCCACATAAACAAGCTGGCATCGCTCTCCTTTTCCATCATACGAACGTCCGAAGATAATCCCGCACCGACTACTGTCAGAAATCCTGTACCATTCATCGCCTCCAAAGCTACACGACCTTTTCCGCGATCATGAACTTTAAAATAGCAACCCCCATTCTGATATTCCTTACTTCCATTTCTCGCCGAATGCAACATTCCATGAGGATTGGCCCAAGCATAGCTTCCGTTGGACAAGTTACATAAACTAACCACTTTCCCTATTGGCAAATTAGAACTTCGATCGGCCATTGGTTCATCAACGTGGAAATTGTCGAAAAGTGCATATCCTCCGTTCTTTTCCTTTTCATTATATGCAAACAAAGACACGCGGGAGCCTTGAAAAGTCTTCAACTGATAAGGCAGTAGCACATCAGAACCAATTCTTTCATATGCAGCTCCATCCAAGCTATAATAGAATTGGGCTACGTCAGCGTCCAAATCGACAGTTATTCTCAAATAAACGGTTCCTTTTAACGAACCACTCTGACCATTCGTCGCCACTTGCTTATCTGTTAAAGAAATGATTTTATTATTCTGCTGCATCTTCATCACAAGAGTATTCTCTTTTCCATCACATACGATACCCAACCAGGCATAAGGCATATTAAGTATCCCCAAACCCGAGACATCGCCATCCTTCAAAGAAGAAGCATCCATTTCGACTGTCACAGTAGAAACCGGACCAATACATCGTTGTGTAAGCGTATTCTTAGCCCAAAGGAAATTTGGTGCAGGCATGGTTTGCAAACGCAGCTTACCATTCTTCAATCCCCATTTCTTATCAACAGGCTCGTGGTTCCATTGCCATACAGGCAACAGCTTTTTCCCATCAAATCCATCACTACGCTCATAAGGTGCATGTGGTACAGATTCAACGGCTACATTCGGTTTATACCATGTACGGGGAGTACGTCCCAAATTACCAGGTAAACCGAAATACGGCCAACCATCCGACCAAGTTACCGGTGACAAACAAACCGTACGCCCCACTGCACGAAAATCACTCATGGATATACCCCACCAATCTCCATTTGGTAGTTCAACAATACCTCCCTGATGCAAAGGAACCGCACTAAAATAATTTCCGTCATCTCCTGAAATCTTAAAATCAAAGCCATCTTCCGGCACAGGGCTGCCCAAACCGACGTTACCGACCGAATGTACCCGTTTGGTACCCATAGTTTCCTTCACACTAATCGCTACAGTTTCATATGGTCCTTCCGGCCTGTCGGCACGTGCACATTGCATACGCCCAACAGGAGAATAATTGGCACTGATAATGTAATACTTCCCATTAATTTTATAAAAATGATGTCCTTCCCCCATCGCATTACCAGCCGGAATAATGACTCGTTCACTACCTTCTACAAAGCCGCTAAAATCGGGTTTCATTTCTATTAAATGTACCTCGTTATACTTATACACAGCATATATTTTCCCATCATCATCAAACAATACAGATAGATCGTAAATACGTCCTCCGACATTAATGTGTTTCCAGGGACCGGCTGGATTTTCGGCTATAAACACCTGTAATCCATGTCCATTGATATTACTAAAGACATAAAATTTTCCATCATGATAACGAATACACGGTGCCCATATTCCTTGCCCATAAGCTTCCTTGCCATTTTCCAATTTAAACTCGTCACCCATATCAAAACGATCAAAGCAGTAACTCATAAACTCCCAATTGACCAAATCTTTAGAATGCAAAATCACAAGCCCGGGTGTTGCATGCATAGTAGTTCCAGCCAAATAAAAATCATCTCCGACACGAATTATGTCCGGATCAGAAAATTCATCATAAAACAACGGATTAGTATAAGTACCGTTTCCATTATCTGCTGTCCAAGAATGTGGTACTTCCACTTTCTGTCCAAACGTGACACAGCTGATCAAGAAAAAACATATAGAAAAAAATGCTTTCTTCATTTTATCAATAAGAAATTACAGTTACAAAAAATAAAAGTGAATCACTCTTTGAAATTATCTCTTAACAAAATACAAAAAAGACGGAGAATCTCACATACATATTGTGAGACCCTCCGACCTCATCCCATTCTCTTTCTCTCCAATAATTCAAGAAAGGATTGATATTCAATAACAGTATGGTAGAAGAAAAAATGAACTAATATACTCACTCAACGTTTTTCTTCAACAATCTTATATAAAACACACCACCTGCTATCTGCCCGGGTTTACTACGGAAAGTTACTGTCACTGAAGACTTTCCTTCAAGCATATCGGCAGGTATAGGATATTCTATATTAACCAATTCATCTTTATTCCATTTTCCAACCAGATTTTCTTCAACCAACAGTTGGTCATCTATCAAGATGTCAAACGAACGATTGGCTGTTTCATTACCCCAATAACGCACCATCAACGAAAGGTCCGTTTTTCCATTTGTTGCCAAATTGTATTGGAAGTATCCGCCATCACGAGCATCACGCCAAGGCTCACCTTGGAAATTACCAGTTTGAGAATTTTCATATTTCATCTTATGATCCACTTCAGGTTGTTGCTCGGCCGTTGCAACTGCATCTACCGTACGTTGATCCAATAATAATTTACGCTGTTCCTCCGCACGTTCAGCATTTTGATATTCGGCATATTCAGCATCACTCATCGAAAGCCAATACATCATATAACGACTGTCATGAATACGGAAGAAAGGTTCCAGCATTAAATCAGGAAGTGGCTTACCTTTCAAAGTAAATAAGCCCGGAACCGTATAACACATCTTTTTCCCTGCAACAGGTTTCATATTTTCTAACTTGGACAAAATGTCCGAACGGTCACCAATAATAAACGGAGTATCGAAAACAGAAACTAACGGACCATGAGCTATATGTCCCCAACGATCATCATCAGCAATCAAACCATCCAAATGCTCGGTACCCATACGTGCTCCCAACAAAATAGGGCCACGCATAATCGCAATATAATTAGATACATTAGGTAACTCTTCTACAGTCACCTTCATCGGAGTGGTTATTTCAATCACATCACCATCCTTCCATTTCCGATCTATCTCGATATAGCTTGAGGGCTTAGAATCTGCCGCGTAGTCCTTTCCCCGACAAACGACCTTCATTGCGCCTGCTTCACACCACCAAGGATGCCGAATAAGCAACTTTGCTTTAACGGATTTCTTCATATGTAACACTAATCGAGTGCTCTCTTCATCTGGGAAAGAAGTCTCTTGCGTCAACGTGATGCCTTTCTCTTTCCAATTCAATTCAGAAGCTACAAACAAATTCACATATAAATCATCCCCGTCGTGAGTATAAATAAACTCACCATACTTACCATGATTTTCCATACCGGTTCCTACACAACACCACATTGCACTGTTCGGCGCCGAATAAACCCGATAATGAGCAGGTCTTGCAGACGTAAAATATACATAACCTCCATGTTCTGGATGTTGAGTAGAAAGAATATGATTGAACATCGCTCTTTCATAAAAATCAGCATAACGAGCTTCCGGATGCATACGGAAAAGACCTTCCGTCAATTTCAGCATATTATTGGTATTACAAGACTCCGGTCCTTCACGATCCTCTACATAACTTTTACAATCGGTTGCAGCAGGGAAATGTTCACGACGACTGTTACCACCTAAAGCCAAAGATCGATTATTCACTACCGTATTCCAAAAGAAACAAGCTGCAGAATCATAAGTAAGTTCGTCCTGCTCACGTCCTGCCATTTCGCTCAACTCTGCAATACGTTGATAGCCTACGACTTTAGGAACCTGAGTATTAGCATGTTTGTTATCCAAATTATCTACGCCAGCAGCCATACTGTCAAGTAACCAATGATGAGAAAATCGCTTGGCCGCATCCAGATACTTCAAATCGTCTGTCATCTGATACGCATCAGCATATACCTCATCCATACCGCCGAATTCATTGCCAAGCATCTGTTCCATCTGCTCATCGTTCAGAGGTGCAATAATCGTCAGCCCCCAATCGCAAAGCTCCAAAAACATCTGACGTGCTTCCTCACTACCTCCATACGACCATGCATCTCGTAATCCTGCATATATTTTATGCATATTATACCAAGGTACCCAATACTTCCAAACAATTCCAACGTTACCTTTCTTTATCTCATTCCAAGCAACCATACCATTGGGAACACCACCAACATAACCATTACCATGCTTTTCCTGACAACGTTTCAGTTCTGCAAGCATATAATCCATACGTTGTTTGCACGCTTCGTTCCCAGTTGCAGCATAGTGGATAGCCAATGCAGAAAGATAATGCCCCCCAATATGTCCATCCAAATCTTTCCAATTTGGAAAACTTTCTCCCTTGGGTTCTAATCCGGCTTCTTTTAAAAAAGGAGCCAACAAACGATCCACATCATATTTAAGCAACACATCTACATTCAGATCACACGCATGCTTAAATGGTCCATCCAACAATTTTACCTCTCCTAAAGGAAAAGTATTAGAATACAACTTGTCCTGTGCAAAACCATTTGGCATGGCAGCCACAAGACAAAAGGCAGCCGCCAGAATGTTTTTCTTATCAATCATAATCAAAAAAATAAAATAGCACGATGATGCAAATGTACAGAGAATTTATATAATATCAATCATCCTACACATCATCGTGCTAAATATCCAACAAAATAAATCTTTTATTTTTTACTTCCTTTTTCCAGTAAATCCTTCACAAATGCCTTTGGTTGATATTCACGGTCAAATAATAAAGCATAATCTTTACGTCCACGAACAGGAAAACCATTCTTCCAAGAATCACCATCACTTACTCCCCAAGCAGTTACACGAGTAATAACATCGGCATGCTTAATGAACAAGTTCATAAAATCGGCCATTCTCTTATTCCATTTTTCGGAAACGCTGTCAGGCAATGCATCCGGATAAGGATTTAAAGACTTACGAAAAGCTACCGTATCTGAGATATTTGCTGTACGGTTCACCTCCGGCAATGCGCTCATATCCCATTCCGTAATCATCACTTTAGCACCTGTAGAGGCAAAAGCTTCGATACTTTTCTCGAACTCAGATAAATCAGGATAATTCATACCAACATGGCCCTGCATTCCAATGGCATCAACCCTCAATCCTCTGGCTTTCATATCATTTACCAATTTGACAACAGCGTCACGTTTTCCCTTAAAATGCATATTATAATCATTGTAATACAATTCAGCATCCGGATCGGCTTCATGCGCATATTGGAAAGCCAACGGAATAAACTCTTCTCCCAATATCTGATAGAATTTACTCTTCCGATAAGATCCATTCTCCATTATTGCCTCATTTACTACATCCCAACCTTTGATACGTCCTTTATAGCGACCGACAACCGTTGTAATATGGTCTTTCATGCGTTGTTTTAAAACCTCAGGAGATACATTGTTTCCATCCTTATCGACACAAAACCATGGTGCCAATTGTGAATGCCAGATCAAACAATGACCGGTAACAGTTAAGCCATTATCCTCTCCAAACTTTACAAATTCATCTGCCTGACGGAAGTTATATCTGTCCTCCCTTGGATGAATAGTCTGGCATTTCATGCAATTTTCTGCTACAATCGCATTAAAATGTTTCTTTACAATATTTACTGCATTTGTATCCCGTCCAGAAGACTGAGACGTATTCATAGCTACACCTATCAGAAATTTATCCCCCAAAACAGACTTCAACGTAGGTTCTTCTTTCACAATAGTACGAGACGTGCGAGTTGCACAAGCACATAATGCTGCCCCAGCCATCATAATAACCAACAAACTCTTTCCTTTCATAAATCTCATTCTTTTCATTCAATATTATTATTCTTCCAAAGTCACACTGTTAATTACGATCGGACCTTTACCACTTGACCAGAAACCAATGATATACAAATGCGATGGATCCAACTTATCTCCGTTACCATCTTTCATATTATGCAAATCAACCGTAATTTCCCGAGTATTGACAAAATCATAAGTAGCAGGCGAAGACCAATAAGTATTTTCATCAAACAAACGAAATGACACAGCAAAAATTGGATCAGCATAATCATTCCCCAACTCTACGTGTATGCTTTTATATTCCGACAAATCAAGGCCACTCTTATATTCCCAGCCGCCAAAGCCCCATTCGCCAGTTATCAAAGTATGTGTTTCTTCATCAAACGAGCCAGTCCCAAAAATCGACGGATTAAACATCTCCACAGTCAACAAGAACGGATTCAAAACGTGAACTTTGAAACTGATTTCTTTTGTTACATCATTCTGAGAAATGTATGAAGCAGTAACTGTGACTTCTCCTTGTTTAAGAGCAGAAATCTTACCTAATTCTCCAACTGTTACTATATCCGGATGATCACAAACAAATTTCACCTTTTCAGTCACCATCTGGCTACTTCCATCAGCATACAGAGCTTTAACAGCCGCATAACATGCATCACCCATTCTTAACTCATTTTCAGCATTTACGTTCACCAACTCCAATCCAATTAATTCGCCTTCTGGAATCTCTTCACCGGCATATTCCTTAAACCAGTGATAAACAGGCCATGGACATGCTTCCGGATCGTTCAAAAATGTATAGGCACCCTCAACACCAGGTTCATCCTTGAAATCGATCAACAAATGAGAACTGGCAAACAACAGCCAACTTACGTTTCCACACTTGTCCACAATATATTTAAAGTTGGCCCCAAATCCATAACCACCTGCTATACCTGTATAGCTTTTGCCCCAAGTTGAACCGTATTTGGCCGGAGCCCAATCCATCTCTGTCACCATGACAGGTGCTATATTAGCCGCCGGTTGTATTGAATTATTCCACCCCTGTTGGAAAGATTCATAACCACCTCCCCAAGAGCCTCCTTGTTCTGCACTTTCCTTTTCAGCATCACTTCCATACCAACCCGGATATACGTGAATAGCATAGCCAATATTTTCTCCCTCAATAGGATTGCTGGCATATCCACTGTACTGCGACTGATAGCCTAATCCAGGTACCCAAATAATGTTTCGGGCACCATTATCCCGTATTTTATCCACAATAACCTGGCAGAAGATCTTCATCTGATCATAAAATATTTGTTCACCACTTCCACAACGGCTACCGTCGGCTGTCATAATATTGATTGGTTCGTTTGCCAACTCAAACATGACACCTTTATTATTCTTCAATTTAGGATGCTGCGATACAATATCCCATACTTTTATCAGAAATTCATTATAATCATCTCCAACAGCGATAGTATCCGGTGAAACTCCGGGTGGACGCATCACTACATACAGACCTTTCTCATTGGCATATTCTGCCATTGGTACAAACAATTCATCCAAATACTTACGGAAACGAGTCTCTGAAAAACGTTCATGCCCTTCATATCGAACCGAAGGTTTTGTCGGATCATCACTCCAATAGGGATCCAAGTGCATACGCACAAAATTCACCCTCCACCCAGCACTCAGCATACCATCAATCTGATTCTTATTATACTGCATACAACCGTTCACATCATAATCGTCCCAAGTATTCTGATTGAAAAAAGGGCTGAAAGTCATTGCAAATCCATGCAAATTAACGATATCGCCTTCTTCATTCCTCAAATAGCGTCCCACAACAGAAAGTTTTGGCATATTACCTATATCCGGTGTTACTTCCGGCTCTTCTTCAGGCGTTTCAACTTCCGGCTCCCCCGTTTCTTCCGGCATTTTATCATCCGAGCAGGATGACACTACAAATAATGCCAAAAACAAAAATAAATTCCATAGTGCTTTCATAAATAAAATATGTGTTTTAATGATATTAGTGATGTCGCAAAAATAATCTCTCTCAACTAAAAACGCCCCACATTTGTGTAACATAAACATTCACTCACGTTACATCATGCGTTTATTTTTGTTAAAAATGGGCATAAAACAAGTCAATCGTTACAAAAAATGTTCAATACATACAAGTTCTACCAATTATCAGTTCGAAATGGAGAGGCCAACAGACCATCTTTATTACAAAGATTAGCATCCGATGGATTGTCACTCCATGCATAACGAACAGCTACAGGATGGTCTATTTCCGAGCTACTAACAACTACTTTATTGCCTTTTATTACGGCTTCAGCCCAAACAAATTTCCCATCTTCTCCCGCTATCGCAAAATGTTTCAAAGCACCATCACGAGACTTTAAGCCACGCCCTTGAGTGTCGAAAGTAAGTATGATACGGTTCCCCTCTATTTTCATATCTTTATAAACAGGCCCCTGACAAACCAGTTTTTCCCCATAAGCCAAATTTCTCGCTCCTAAGAACAATCTTTGTGCGACACTTTTTTTATCTAAAGGATGAATATCGTTCCACTCCCCTACATCGTAAGTCACAGCCAATGATGTATTAGGGATTGTCAATGCAGCTTTTAGCTGTGCCTCACGCAGACGAGCCCATCCACTATCAGTTGGCGTATCATACTTCTTCATATAATTAGGAAGTTGAACCAAGAAGAATGGCATATCCGGCATATTCCATAGTTCACGCCAGTTTTCAACCAACCCTTTCAGCATCGGATAATACTCATCAGGTCGTCCTGTATTACTTTCACCCTGATACCATACAGCTCCGCGAACTTTCCAATGACGAATCGGATAAATCATTCCATTATAAAGCCCCGAACCGACTTCCCTCATATTCTTCAACCGATCAGCATATTTTTCAGCTTCACGCCTGTCATAACCAATGGCATATTTCCACTCACCTTCCAGATTTACCTCGTCCGCATCTCCTTTCAACAGATAGGGTTTATCCGGTACTATTTCTCCGTGACCATTTACAGCTTCCAAGCGCAAAGTAATATTGTTTTCTCCTTCAACCAATACTCCCGCAGGGACATCGTACTTACGGGGAGGACCGAAATAAGTGGTATGCCCTACCAGACAACCGTTCACATACACTCTATCATCATCCGCCATACGCCCCATATACAGTTTAGCATGACGACCTACCATCGATGCAGGACAAACAAAACTTTTCCTGTACCAGATGGCCCCTTTCGTTCGAATACCTTTTTCGTCCCAAGTACTGGGAACTTCTATTGTCTTCCATTCAGAATCATTCCAATCCTTTTTATACCACAAACCTTCACCTTTATCCTGACGAGCCTGTTTTGCAGCTTCAAAAGCCTCTTTGTCAACGACATAACGAGGCACTTCTTTCAGGTGTTCCTGACTGACCCACAACTGTATGGACGATCCTCCAAGGCTTGAAACAATCACTCCGACGGGAAGGCCCGTATAGTTATATGTTTCTACTGCAAAAAAATAGGCCAACGAAGTCCAATTCATCACTTCCGACGAAGTGGCCGAATGCCATACGGCATCACCTGCAATCTCTTCCTTCAACTCTTCCTTCGAATCTTGGGTGGGGACTTTATAATGACGGATCATGTGATTATTGGACACAGGTATTTCCGGAAATTTCTCGACCAACCGATGGATAGGTGTTTCCTGATTAGATTGTCCGGACATCAACCATACGTCTCCAACCAATACATCACGTATCGTCAACTCGTTTACTTCCATAATGAAAGGTCCGCCAGCCGCCTGAGCCGGCAACATCACCTGCCAATTGCCTTTATCATCCGCCTCTGTATTGTAAAAACTACCTCTAAAGCGTACTGTTACTTTTTCAGCAGGATCAGCCCATCCCCAGATTTTCAATTCCGTATCACGTTGAAGCACCATCCGGTCACTGACAAGTTTTGGCAAACGTATTTTAGCCGACAAAGGCTGTGCCGACAAAAGCATCAATAAACTATATATGATATATGATAATCGTTTCATTTTATTTATATTGTCCATAAGTTTAAAAATAAATCTAAAATTCAAAACTCACACAACCCGATATATACAGCATTTTATTTCCCATAACTTCTTGGTCCTACATAGGTCTTTTTCAATCCTCCCCAATCAACAACAACCCGCTGGACTATCATACCCGGATCTCCACAAATCAATGCCAACGTATGCTTTTCCTTCATCGAATCTATCGGGAAAACAGCTTTAAATACAGCACCATTTTGCAGGACCTGTGTCTTCCACTCCGGCGAATATTCTTTAGGAAGATTTTCACCAATAGCAACTTCCGACTGATCAACGGAAACTCCAAAACGCGTACTACGTCCTTCGTATATCGGGAAAAATGGCAATGTATATACCGTTACCTCCACACTATCTGCATCCATTTTGCCTAATTCATATTCAAAACGAGGCGCATCCTTGGCTCTCGGATCAACGACCGGCTGTGTAGCCTCACCCAACTGGACGCAACGCCAATCATAACCAAGCCCCTCAATCAGTTGTAAAGTATGAGTAGCGGACACTGTTTTACTCTTATAATCAGCCAAATCGAGTACTGTGCAACCTTGTAATTCATCCTCATCGGGTAATGGATTAATGTCAACCTCTTGTGCCGCCACACCTTCAGTAAAAGTTACGTCAGGCATATTCTGATATTTGGCACAAAATCCCGGAGCCACATCCATCATATAATTCCATTTTCCATTCAAAAGGTTGTTATAACGGTAGTTCAATGCCTGAATACTGTCAAAAGCCAATTTAGATTCACAGGCGGCCCAATTGGCACCTTCCACTTGTTTCTTTCTCAACAATTCATGATTCAGCTGAGCCATCAGGAACTTGCGGTTCATCTGATACGAAGCCATAGCCGGGTAAGCAACCATTTCGAAGAAGGCCGGACGATATGCTTCTGGCAACAAATCAAGCAATCCGTTTGCTTTATCCGATAACAGCAGATAATCAGCCAGACGTCCTCGTGCATCATTATAATTAGCAAACGAATATTCCGTATCACTCAGTTTTTCCAAATGAGGGTCATCCCATTCCCGCTCCCATCCCATAAACTCAGGCTTACGACTCCAAGCCAAACGGTAATAATCGTCAAGCAAAGTCTGGAACTCATCTCGGAAAGTCTGTCCAAATACATTAGCTAAGTAATCAGCCTGATGACGGTTCACATTCTGATAATCGAAACGGTCAAAATCCCAAGCCATATCAAAGAATGTTGTTACAGCCAGTTCCATCGGTTTGATGTCACCCACATTAAGCAACCAATATCGATCGGCTCCCGTATCGTAAGCCTTCTTCAATTCTTCGTACATCAATACAGGAGGGGTTGTATTTAACCACAAGTAATCATGAGGTGCGCCTAAATAAGATGTATGATAATAAACCCCTGCACGTCCCGCTCGCTTCTGTTCAGCTGGATTGCTAAGTCGCTTCATATATCCATAGTTATCGTCCACCCAAACCAAAGTTACTTCATCAGGGACAGATGCACCTGCTTCGTACAAATCCAACGCCTCTTTATAGGGTACAAATATCTGAGGCACTTCTTCAAGAGGTTTTCTAATGTATTTCTTTAAAATCTTCCGTTGGTCTTCAATAGCTTGTGACAACATTACCACTTTTTCCTCTTTGCTCATGTCGCCACGCATTCCCTCGTCGTGCAATCCGCGCATAGCCAACGTATATACATTTTCATAAGAGGCTGCCTCTTTTACACGGTTATCCAGCTTTTTCAATATAGTCTTCCGGTTAGTCTTATAATTCCATTCACCATCCCGCTCCTTATTCCATTCCCAGGTCGAAGCATTATTGAAAAGCAGTGGTTCACAATGCGACGTAGTGATAAGGATACCATATTCATCAGCGACCTTTTTACTGTCCGAATGAGAATAAAAAGCCCCTGTACACGTATGCATAGCCGGAGCTAACATATTCCCCTTCAGACGAAGAATCAGTTCACACACTTTCGCATAAGTCTTAGGACCTATATCGTTCAGTTCCCTCTCGAAGTTTTTAGAAGCCCAAGGTTTCATACCCCAATCTTCATCATTGATAAAAATGCCTCGGTACTTCACCGATGGTTCGTCAGACACATAATCAGCCTCCACAAAAAGCGCTTCCCTATGCACTACCGGCACATCGGCCCACCAGTACCAGGGAGAAACGCCAATGGCTTCACTGATGGAAAAAACACCATAAGCGGTACCGCGCCGATCGCTTCCTGCCACCACTATTGCCCGTTTCACTCCATCAAACGGATGATCAACAGTGCGAACAATAAAACGTTCCCAACTACCCTGAATAGCTGAAATATCCAATTTCCCATCTTCTACCAGTCGCTCTATCCAACGACTATGGCCAATGGTACCAATAATTACAGCCTCTCCACCCTGTAATTCCGTAGTTTGTGCCACAACCGGATTTCCTGTCACCAATTCAATATCTGCCGCGAGCAGACAAGCCGCTTTCTTAGCGGCCTCCCAGTCATCGGCATCGTATAAAACTGTAGCTTTTGTCAGGTCAACTTTATTAGTACCATCTTTATAGCTCACTGTCACGACATCAGTAGCACGAAGAGAGATCGCCACCAACAATAATAAAGATACTAAAATCTGCTTCATATTCATTTTATTACCCTATATTCAAACACTTAATCAGCTACACGACCTTGCACCCTGACTTCAGTCAATCGAGGCCGACTGCTTCCTTCATTCATATCAAAAGAAAAACGTACGAACCGCATCTTTAATGGCTGTTCAAATGAAAGCATAATATCCTGTTTCTCTCTGATAGATGTACTATCACCCACAAGCTGCCATGTTTCCTTATCTGCAGAAATTTCTATTTTGAAGAAACAGTTTACTTTTTCGGCAAACCGAGCCGTTATACTATGCAGCCAGAGCCCTCTTTCCGTATCCAATATCCAATATGCCGAACCGTCTTCATCGGCAGGCATCCAATAGCTATTTTCATCTCCGTCGGCAGCCAATCCCGGTGAATGTCCTTTTTGCGAACTTGAGGCAAATGTCGGATTATTCAGGCCATAAGTTTGTATCTCGCCACCCTCAGCGGCTTTTACATAACGCACATACGGACGATCGGCAACCTCCTGACTGATACCTTTCTGATAAGACTGTTCGCCGACAAACTGCAATGTCAAACGTGCTGAAGAAAGCCCCGGGGAAGATGCCTCCACCACCGTTTTACCGGCATAGTAAGAGCGGAAAGCAATGGCAGCCTTGCCATCGAGAATCCGAATATCACTGTCTGGACGGAAAGTAATAGATTTCCCTGTAGGGAACTCACCTGGTCCTGACACTACACGCAATGTCACTATCGGTGTATTGCTCAACTCCCGACCGTCGGCATCTGCTACCACTACAATCAGTTGAACATCGTCTGTTCCGTCTATTGCGATATTATCCGTTTTCGATGCCTTCAGCAATAAACGAGCAGCCTTACCTTCGACAGGCCACTCAGGCGGAGCCACCTGGGCGTAAGCATTCCGATACCAGTACCAGGAACGTTTCGGTAAACGGAAATAATCCACAATACCCATCTTAGCCATATCGCTACCAAATATGCTGCCATGATCGAAGCCACACCAGATTGCCTGACCGCTTCTCCAAGTACGTCCTTTCCAACTATCATCACGCGCCAGATCTCCCCAACCGGGTATATATTGTCCCGGACGGTCTGCTGTCGTACTGCCATACTCAGTAACCACCGAAGGCACAGGTGGCTGTTGGAAATCGGGGATGTTGGCTCCGTCACCATTATAACCGGCCACGTCACCAATCAAATCGATACGGTCACCTCCCAATGGTCGTTGTACACCTCCTACTGCCGCCTTGCGGGTATCATCCAGTTCGTGAGCTTTCTTAACCATTCGTTTCAATAACCTTTTTACGCCCGGCATGGTCTGTCCGTCAGTAAAGAATGGCTCGTTACACATGCTCCACACAAACACTGACGGATGATTGCGATGAATGCGTATCATTTCTTCCAACTGACGCAACACATCAGCCTCGAACGCCGCCGTATCAGCAGCATTCAACGGATAAGCCCCGGCGGTCCATCCACCATCTTCCTTAGGCCCTGCCGTACTCCAGAAAGGAGCTTCGGACCAGAACAGCATACCTTCACGATCACAAGCATCCGTGAAAGCCGGAGAATGCGGATAGTGTGAACCTCGTATCATATCAAAACCGGCTTCTTTCATCAGCCGTACATCTCTCCGAGCCGCAGCATCAGTCACTGCATCCCCCCATCCGGCCTGATCCTGATGCACATTTGCTCCTCTGAAATAATAATGTTTCCCGTTCAGGAAAAAGCCCTTATCTGCTGTCCATTCAAACCATCGGAAACCAAACGTTATCTCTTCCGAATCCAGCAACTGCTTCCCGTCATACAACTTACTGACCAATGTATAAAGTGCAGGAGAAGCCGGAGACCACAAAGCCGGAGAGGAAATTTCCGGAGTTTGTATGTCATAAACCGCCTCTTTGTCAGCCTCAATGTGCTCCGTTTTCGAGCACTCTGCAACCGTTTGCCCCAAAGAATCCTTTACCATAATATATAAGGTATAATCACCTGTTCGGGTATCAGTGTTCTTCACACAAGCCTTTACCCTTACTGACGACGATTTACCAGCATTCTGTTCCAGAGTCGGAGTTGTAACAGCCGTACCGTACCAATCCAGATGAACAGGGTGTTTCTTCACTAAACGGACATTACGATAAATTCCACCGCTGAACACATGCTCTCCACCCCGGGGAGCTAACGTAGCTTGCCAAAGGTTGTTCACTCTGACCGCAATCACATTGTCCCCTTCCACTGCATACGAAGTAAAGTCGATACTGAATCCGGTATATCCACCGGCATGGCTTCCAGCCAACCGACCGTTAACATAGACTTCAGCTACCTGAAACACACCATCAAACTCCAGAAACAGACGTTTTGATAAATCTTCTTTCGCTAACTGGAGATGCCTTCTGTACCAGCCATATCCTACATAAAAATCCTTCGACAAAAAATAAGGAATACTAAAAGAGTGAGGCAATCCGACAGGTTCCCACGCCTTATCATTAAATTGAGGATGGGCTGCATTGGCAATATCGCCCCGTTTATATTTCCACAATCGGTTCAAAACAATTGTTTCACGTCCTACTTCCGGACTTTGCTCAGAAACTATGCCCCCAGAAACATATAAGGGCAAACAGAATAAAAAAAATAGTAGTAATAGTGCTTTATAGCTTTTCATGATATAAAATGGATTATAATTAATATTAGTTGCTACAAATATAGTTTTATTTTGGAAATATACCCTATTAATATGTTACAGAAACTTTCACTTAAGTAACATCACAGGCAAAAATCAGGCAATCCCTATCGATTTAACACGATTTTTTTATTTTCAATATTAAAAATTATGCAACTAAACATTTCAAAGCCACGAAACATGTTCCGTTGTCATCATACCAACCTCCTTATACATACGATAAAAATAAACGACACAGCATTAAGCTACCAACTGAATAATTATTGGCTTGTATAGTGGATAGTTAGCGAGTATATCTATCCGTTAACTAACAGCTTGTAGAAAGAATAACTAACGGTTTATAGAGCCTTACATCTTACCATAGCACCCTTCCGTTACAATACGACGGAAAGCTGTTTTAGAGAATTATAGCAAAACTGTTTCAAAAAACTCCAAGCATAATTTTTAAAAGTAAAAGCATAAAAAACCTGCTTCATCTTCTCAGACAAAGCAGGCTCAATCTATAATAATAGAATTCCTAAGTATTCTTAAAAAACTCAGGAGTAATCTGCCCCTAACTTTTTTAAGAAAGGAATGATAAAATTATTCTTCTCCTGACAAGCCTTTCAGGAATCCTTCATATGTAGGTTTACGATTATAGTTAATATCCCAAAGGCCTACAGGTTCGCCACCTCTCCAACCGGAATCATCCGGACTGTCAGTAGCACACCACTGAGTGATACCATATTGCTGTTCAACAGGAATAATCTCAAAATATTTACGGATAATGAAAGTATAGAATTCTGCCATTTTCTGTTCTTGTTCGAAAGTCACTTCCTCCGTCTTAAGACCTGTTCCGAATGCATTTTCAACAATCCCCATATCCAATTCAGAAATCTTAATCAGCTTACCACTGGAAGCCAATATCTGGAACATGTTGACAATAGCATCCTCTTGCGCTTTCTGGTCGGCTTCATTCAAGATGTAGCTAACATGCATCTGCGTACCAATACCGTCAATCTTCGTCACGCCGTCAGATTCCCAAGTCTCAATCCAGTGTACCAAACTCTTGGCTTTTTTGTTGCCATCCCACCACGATTCCAAGTTATAATCGTTGATAAAGAGCTTCAAGTCCGAAGGATTGCCACCATATTCCTGGAAGTATTGGCGAGCTTTAGCAACAACAATACGTACGTAATCTTCGTTGCCCAAATAATCTTGCCAATAGAAGTTCGTTGTAGCATCACCATTCGAAGCCGACTGAAGATCATAATATCCATCGCCGTCAGCATCGGTACCGGAAATTGCTTCATTGACAGCATCCCAAGCGGTCACATAACCGCCAGTAGCTTCCATCATACCCTTGATCCAGTTATCCATGGCCCAAGTAAGGGTATCCTTCTTTTCTTCAGGAGTCATTTCAATTACCTGTTCTCCAGGATTATATCCTTCACCCATAGCAGATATTGACTCATAACCGTTCCAACTCTGCCATCCATCAAGATAACCCGCCTCAAAATCACTATTAGTTATTAAATTTACATCAGAGCCTGTTTCTTTCAAAGAGACATTATCAACGAATATTGTACCGACAAAGGTACCAAAGTTGAAAGTAAATTTATCAAAAACAGCTTCTCCTGGAGTAAATGTAACACTTACCTCATTCCATTCTTTTGAAATTGATAATTCTGGCAAATACCCTTGACTACCCGAAGTAGTAGATTGCAAGTAAATAGGAACAGCAAAAGGATCAGTAGCTTTAGCCATACAAGTAAAAGTATACTCAACCCCAGACTTCAAAGGTTCATTTAAATTATACCAAACTTGTGCACTCCAAACATCAGTTCCAGCCGACGCATTAGTCATTTTCAAACAATAACCGCCACTATTTCCACTAGACGCATCTGCCTGAATTGCATAAGTAATAGCATGCCAACTATATTTAGTCCAACCAAACAAATTATCTTCTTCAAAATCACCGTTTGATATCAGATTTTCATTTGATCCTGTAGCCACTAATTTCAAGTCATCCAAACAAAAATCACCTACTAATTCACCAGCAATCAATTTAATAGAATTCCAATCATCATCGGAAGGAGTAAATGTAAAAGAATAATCTGTCCAATCTGTGGCAATAACAGTATTATCGTTTACTGTCACATCACTACCTGAAGCTCTCATTATCCAAAACTGGAAATTAAAAGACTCTGAAGCTTTTGCTTTGAAGCTCAGGGTATATTCTGTACCCATGGACAAATTATCAACTAATGTATAATATACTTGTCCATCCCAAGGATTAGCCGCTGCATCCTGATGCAACAACAAATAATGATTAACAGTAGAAGGGTCGGCAGGAATAACAGTCGATGCAATCAGCCCGTTCAAATAGTTCATATTCTGCTGTGAATGCCAAGCCAACGTATGACCATAGATAGTAATGCCAGCCGCTTTTGCTTCATCTACAAAATCAGATACCGTAGAAAAATTCATGGTACCATCATCTGATACAACCGAAGCGTACTTCATGGCATTGCCCGCAGTCATTTCATCAAAATTAGTAGTCACGGCTTCATATACAACACCGTGCTGAACAAAATCGCTTACTGCCGCCGCCAAGCCCAACTTGAAGTTGGGGTATTGGGAACGATCAATATACGATTTAAGTACATCATAATCATTCAAATACTCATATTGAGCAATGCTTTCCGGCTTTTCAACCTCATATGGTAATATAGCATCGTCAACACACGATCCCATAGCTACACCAAGAGATAATACCGAAAGCAATTTTATGTAACGTTTCATGTTTCTTCTTTCTTTTAAGGTTATTCTCCATATACTACATCAAACCACTCTGCTTTTACTTGGCGGTCACGCATCACCAAAGTATCTTTGGTAGCATAAGTAACAGAGCCTAAATCTACTGTATAATCCAGATAAAGCACATCACGATCTTTATTATTGAACGAGTTTAATTCACCCTTCTCAACATATTCACCTGTGCCAGATGCTGTACAACCAGGGGTATCTGACGTAATCGTACATTTGTTGTTATCGTCAAAAGTAAGAACCAGATTACAACTCTGAGAATTAAGTGTAAGACCAAAGTTAATCTCACTCAACGAACGGGTTGACAATTCACAAACCTCATCATTTTCAACATATTGTTCATGACGTACTACAGTCGATGTGCTACCACCCGAAGTAATTATATCCTTACCACGACGCAAATAAATTGCATCCCACGGATTGATATACTTCACTGCATACAGGATATAATCTTTTGGAGTTACATTCCAGTCGCCGGCATTACAACGGTTCAGATTATCAACTAATGCTTCGCCTACCAAAATAGAATCAGCATTCTGAACATTTGACATAACCAATGGAATCACATAAGTTGTCTCTATTGACTTTGGATCAGCAAAAAAAGCATCAGTCAATTGCACCTCTACACCACCACTAATCTCACCTTTTGGAATGACAATTTGGTTAGAAGACAAGGTGTAGTAATTTGAAGGCATCGGCTCAACTTTACCACCAGTAGAGAATGTCAAATTATCACATAAAGAATTAACGACGTCAATGTCAACCGTAGGGGTAGTATTATTATCATAAACTCCACCCATAGTTGCCTTAATGATACATTTATGTTGATTGTCGATTGTGTTGTCAAAAACTTCATCATTTCCCAAAACAAGGGTTCTTACCGGATATTGATAAGCAAAATATACGGTAGTAGTTCCATAATCAGGAAAAGACCAATCTTGATTTTCACAAGAGGAAATAGAAATCAGTACAACCAATGAAAAGAGATAAAATATTTTTTTCATTTTTCTAATCTTTAAAAAAGTTTCAATTTAACCAATTACCAGCCCTGATTTTGTTCCAAAGCATCGAATTTTACTACTTCGCTATATGGTATCGGACCATACTGCATATAGCTTGAATAGTTGCGATTCTCAACAGTAATCACTTCGTAAGTACCTTTACTTATACGAATACCCTTAGCTGGCTCAGTCATATCCAAACCCCAACGGCGCATATCCCAGAAACGGAATCCTTCGAAGCAAAGTTCAAGACGACGTTCATTACGAATCAGTTCACGCATCTCATCCTGATCGTTCTTAGCGCTTTCCAGATAGGGGTCTCCATTATCAACACCGACACCGGCTCTGGTACGAATGGCTTTAATTACATCATAAGCAGAGTATCCGTGTGTTCCCATTCCCGTAGGTCCCCAAGCTTCGTTAGCAGCTTCTGCATAGTTCAGGAAAATTTCCGTATAACGAATACGAGGACTGTAATGAGGTAATCCATTTTGAGTTGTTGAACTCAAATAAACATCCTCACGAATATGCTTACGCAAATAATAACCTGTACGTGTCGAATAACCATCCTCACGGTTAAGTCCATCATTATTTGACGTATTGTCTGCGCTTGTATCAATCGTATTGCTTCCTACTGTACTACCATTCACCACAATATAAAGATTCAAACGAGGGTCACGGTTCGCATAGGGATTATTTTCATCATATCCCGAATTAGAATCACTAATAGGATAACCGTTTGCCATAGGGAAAGCATCAACCAAGTTTTGAGTCGGGTTCAACTGTCCTCCTCCATACATACTGGGAGGGAAGTGCGTCTGCTCCAACGAATAAGAAGAAGTCTCCTTACCGTTTCTCCAAAGCATTTCCTGCGGATTCTCGCCGGCACCTAAATTGTCAATTTCAGTTCCATTCTTATACCAGGTGTTTCCATCTGCATCCAAACCACTTACACCACCTATCAAATCCAGCAGTTCACCATTATAATCAGCTGCATCCATCCAAGAAGAAATAGAAGAACCGGCCGCAAATGCAGGACTGGCAGCCAACAAAGCAGCCTTGGCACGAAAAGCTTTCGCAATACGTCCACTCATACGAGTACGGAAGTTTTCACCGAAAACATCATTGTACAAACTGACATTTACACCCTGTGAAAGATATTTCGAGGGTATCTCATTGTCTGAAGAAATATTTTCATAATCAAGAGGCAATAAATCTTCAGCCATAGCTACATCATCATAAATAGCCTGAATGCACTCGTCAAAAGTATTACGGGGATAATTGAAATCTGTCGTTTCATCTTCCACTGTTTCTACAATAGGCACACCCAACAGACGTCCGTCAGCTGTCCAACCTGCATGAGCTTGCAACATATAGAAAGAGAACATGGCACGCAGGCCGTATGCTTCACCTTTCAGACGGTCAACAAACATAGCATTCTTTACCTCATCATTTGCCCAATTCACTAAATCTACTTCACTCAAAAACAGATTGAGATAATGAATAGCAGCCTTACAAGAACTCCACTGATCCATAGGATTGTTGTTGGAAGTCCAAGAACCGGTAGCCATCTTCAAATAGCTGTTACTAGTCTGATTGGTAACAGCATCATCCGTTGCCACGTCATTGAACGACTGCGAGCTGTAAGGATTTCGGGTATAAGCGTTCGCCAAAATGCCTTCCGCAAACAACGGATCCTCGCGTCCGTCCGATACCTCTTTATTGTTTTCTATTGCTGGTGTAAATAAATCATCACATCCCACCAACAACAAAGATACAGCAAATATTGTTAATATTCTTTTCATATATAGATATTCTTTAATATGTCATTTTAGAAACCAATCTTAAAACCAATGTTATAGAAACGAGTCTGTGGAGCTGAACCGGTATTCAATTCCAAAGTTTCACGTTCTTTCGCGATGGTCAGCAAATTGGATGCATAAGCATACACAGACAGGCTCCGAACAAACGAATCACGCAACCATTGTTTAGGCAAATCATAGGTTAACTGTACTCTGGAAATATTGAAACGGTTAGTACTATACATCCAAAAGTCTGAAGTACGATAATTGTGATTATCTGTCAAAGTAGTCAAACGAGGATATGTTGCAGTCTCAGCAGTTTCGGGTGTCCAACGTCCACGTACCACTTCTGAATACTTTTTATCACCATATACCCAATAATAATCACTACTCTTGATGGCAGATGCACCAAAATAACCGGTACCCAATGCAAAGAAAGTGAAATTCTTCCACTTCAATGTCAAATTTACTCCTATTGTCCACGGAGCACCTTGCCAACCATAACGTGCACCTAAATAAACCTCGTCTTTCTCATCAATGACACCATCACCATTCTGATCTACATATTTCAAATCACCAGGCTTCAAATCACCATTATAAGAAGAAGTAATTCCTGAATTTAAAATGTCTTCCTCACTTTCATAGAATCCATCAGTTTCCAGCCCCCAAATACCATCGGTCGGTTTGCCTTTACGATAGCGATAAGCCTCCTCATATAATTCGTCCACTTTAGTGTTCTCATTGGTATAGTAAGTAGCCGTAACACCTAAATTAACATCAACCTCGCTTACCTTCTTGTTAAAATTCAACGCCAAATCAAAACCTGTACGAGTACTATTGTTATAATTCATATATGGCAACAATGTACTTGATGGCCAATAAGATAAGAAATAGTTAGGATAACTAGTGGAAGGCTGAACCAAAGTTCCTTCAAGACTGTTTTTGAAGAACGAAGCGTCAAACGTCAACATCTTCTTCCACAACGAACCGCGTAATCCTACACTGATTTCTTTCCGTTTAATAAAAGTCAAATCAGGATTATTACCACGCCTTGACTCTGTTGCCTGGCTTTGATTACCATCAGCCCAACCCCACCATGCACCGTTAGCTTGGTCGTATGTACTCTGATACATATAGTAATCATCAATACCCAAATCTGTATTCAGAATAGAAGCAGAAGCAGTCAACATCAAGTCATCCAAGATAGACAAATCCTCCAAGAAACTTTCCTTGCTCAAACGCCACCCCAAAGTAAGAGAAGGGGAGAAAGCGTTGCGATTGCCTTCAGGAAGACGTGCGGAATGAATTAAAGCACCACCAAAGCTAACATAATATTTGTTCATGTAGTCATAATCTACCTGCAAGCCCAAATTAACATTGCTAGTACGGTGGTAAACACCACTTTCACCCTGCTGGTAACCTGCAGCTATCAACATAGCGGAAACGTTATGATTATCGGCAAACTTATTGTTATAATTAAACTGACCAGAGAATGCCATGGTTTGACGGTTCCAACTGTCAGCAACATATTGAACACCATCATGTACATCCTCACCATACTTCGTTAAACCTACAATCAAATCCTCTCCATTAACATTAGCCCACTGAGGCTGATAAGTAGCATAAGAATTACTATAATAGCGATTATAGGTCGTTGCATAGTCAACTGCAAAGCGAGTCTGGAACGAAAGTCCTTTCAACACCATGGACAGGTCTATATCTACGCCCATATCGAACTGATACTGACGACTGGTATATGTATTAACACCAGCTGCATACAAATTGGCAATTTCATTGGTCTGATCAATCTGTGTACCTCCCAACAAATATTTGCCATCAATCAGATAACTGCTGTTATTAATCAGATTCCAAGCATCCGTATTGTTCTGCATCACATAATCAATAGGAATAAGCGGAGAAATACGATTCGGACGCAACGAAGCTGCCGCAGTCCAAAAGTTACCACGTGCACCACGACCATCATAGAAAGTAGCATTGGCATTCACATAACTCTTGACATATTCACTCAAATCCACATCGATGTTACCACGTACACTGAAACGAGTTGTACGGTCATTCTTAGCTTCACCAACTTTCACCAACGAACCAATATTATAAATATTGACATTGGTGTAGAAACGAGCTTTTTCCGAACCGCCTGAAATTTCAGCTGTTGCAGATGATTCGTTATAAGATTTTTTCAAATAATCAGAAGTGTACAAATTTACATCTGGATAACGGTAAGGATTAATGCCAGAGCCATAGTTATAAATATCTTCTGCAGAATATGCCGCTGACAAGCCATCATTAGCACGCGCCTCGTTATACAAAGTCATGTATTCAGCAGATCCCAGATATTTCGGATAACTGATAGGAACATAAAATCCTGTATTTCCGCGTACATCGACACGGGTATCGCCCACCTTTCCACGCTTGGTGGTGATGTAAATAACACCTTTGGCAGCACGACTACCGTAAAGAACTACGGCAGAAGCACCTTTTAAAAAGCTTATATCCTTTATTTCAGAAGGCATTACATTGTTAGCATCACGGGGAACACCATCTACCAAAACCAAGTAGGAATCCATTCCCCATAAACTGCTTCCATTCCAACCACCTACATACCCTTGCATGTCACTCAAACTGTATGTAATGTAATTCTTCTCCAGGAGTTCCTCAACATTAACAACCGAAACTCCTCCCAACAGGTCGTTTTTATTGACCTTTCGATAAGCAACTTGCACCAACTCATTTTCGGCAGCCGACAATGAATCTGAACCGGACACTTCCGGTTGCAACTCCTGTGCACCTACACACAATGAAGAAACTGCAAATGCCATACATATAACGGACTTTATTCGTATGTTTTTCATTTTAATTCCTTTTTTATTTAATCATTCAATACTCAAGACCATTACCAACCCGGATTCTGTGCAAACTCTGGATAGATAGTTACGTCCGAAGTCTTCAAAGGCATCCAATTATGTTTTTCCGAGAAATTACGTTGAAGAATAACAGCTTCAGTAAAACCGGACACACGACTCATAGTAGGATCATCCTTATTGAGCTCTACGCGAGTAAATTCTTGCGAAGTCTTGATGTTGTAAGGATACTCTGCCAACAGCAACCAGCGACGCAGGTCGTTGAAACGATGACCTTCATAAGCTAATTCTACTGCACGCTCACGTCTCAACTCACTCATAAAACCATCCAATGAACCTGAATACTTATCAGCTACGTCAGCAACTCCGGCACGTTCTCTGATTTTATTGACAGCATCGAGAGCCGTCATTGAAAAACCACTGGCGGCAGACATAGGAGTACCATAGGCATTGGCAGCAGCCTCGGCATACATCAAATAGATATCAGCCAAACGCATCCAACTTACCTGGATAGTTAATGCATCACCATAGTCACGAAGTCCCTCGTCGTAATTATTAACCGTAAGAGGAGTGAATTTGCGAAGCAAGTAACCGGTACGACTTTCACTTGAAACATTCCGATAATTACCACCTGTGTACAGATTAGCATACTGAATCTGACCATCTCTTTGCGTAGTGCTAAAGCCACTGGTATTCTGAATGACCTGCAGTCCGTCGTAAATGATGTCATTATAAAAACGAGGATCACGATCCTTCCACGGATATTCCTTGTCAAAACCAGAATCCGGATCATTCAAAGGAAGCCCATTAGCCATGCCATAATAATTTACGTAGTTAGCAGTAGGGCTGAAAACGACCGTATTGGTTTCTCCTGCCATCGTAGAACATACGAACTGAGGTCCCAGTGACCAACCGGATCCCATCCACCAGTCATACATTGGAGTCTGGAAAATAGCTTCGGTCGAACCCGGATTCATACTGTTTTTCTTATAAGAATAGAAAATATCCGTATAGTTGGCAAAATCAACTAAAGCATACTGAGTCTGACCACTCTCAACCAGATTCAACAGTTCGGCAAATGCCTCGGCAGCTTTCTTGCAATAGTCTGCATTGTAAGTCTTGCTTCCCTGTGACTCATAGTTCATCAACGGACTACCAGCCCATAGATAATTCTTTCCTAAACAGCCCAGAGCCATAATCTTATTGATACGCTGTTGATTATTACCAAAAGTCGGAGCACCCGTTGTAGTATCATCCCAGTTAATGGGAAGTAGATCAGCAGCACGACGAAAATCTTCTGCAGCACGGTCTGCACACTCTTGATAGCTCAAACGTGGATTACGCAAAGGTTCAGAAGAAGAAGGAACGGAATCAATATAAGGCAGACCACCGAAATATTGCATCAGCTCAAAATGGAACCATCCACGGAAAAAGTAGAGCTGTCCCAAAATCATATTACGCTGTTCCTCAGTAGCCTCCACTAGTTTATCTATGTTTTCCAATCCCATATTGGTCTTACGGATACCATACCAAGCCAACTTCCATAACGACTTCTGAAAACGATCGGTCGAATTGGCAACCGTATTACTGCGATCCATCCAGCCCGACTGCCATCCGTCAAATTCAGACTGCCATCCCCAAAAGTCACCCATATCTACCTTATATCCCATATGGTAGTCAATACCAAAAGAAATGATTTCATCTTCACCCCAATTGAAAGAATTGTTCCAATAACCATGGGCAAAGTCAGGAATACAATAATACAGTTCTTCCGTAAATCCTTGGAAGTTATTGAAGTTCTTGAAAGCATCGTTTGAATCGACTGTACTTTCGGGTGCCTTGTCCAAATAATCTTCACAAGAAGTGAACCCCAGACAGCATACTGAGAGGAGACCACCATAGAATAATGTACGTATATATTTTCTTTTCATATTCTGCTTACTTTATAATGTAAATTTTAAACCGAAATTAATACGTTTCACCGTAGGATAAGCACCTTGCGAAGCCCAACCAGTACCGGCAAAGTTCGATTCACGATCATCAGGCATGCGAGTCCATACCCAAAGGTTATTACCATTGACATAGAGTTTCAGATTGGAAAGTCCCAGACTCTTAATCCAACCGCCCGTAAAGGTGTAAGCCAATTCAATATTCTTCAAACGGATATAAGAACCGTCGTAGAAATAACGTGCCCCATCAAAATAACTATTGGTTGTAGAACCAAAACGTGCCATTGGTACGTCGGGATTAGGATTGTTCTTGCTCCAATATGAACTTTCGTCATAAGCAATCAACTGCTGTTGACCGAAGGTCGTAAATACGACCTGACGGGTTACATTGTTAACTCCATAGAATTGAACGAAGAAGCTCCAACCCTTCCAGTCAAATCCAAGCGAAGCACTATAGGTATTCTGAGGGCTGCCGGAATAAGCATAAGGAATCTGGTCGTAAGAGTTAATAACACCATCACCATTGTAGTCTAAGATAGCATAACCACCCGGCAATTTCTGATCATCATTCGATTCAAAAGCAGTGCTTCCATACACGTCATCCATCGTTTGCGTATATCCATGCTCTACGTATGTATGAGTCTGACCGATAGGAAATCCTGCCGATTTCTGATAATCTGGGAGCAAGTCACCGTCATCAGCTTCAATAACCTCATTCACTGCATGAGTCATGTTCATGTTTGCCCACAAGCGTAAACCGTTTTTCAAAACTTTATTAAAACGAAGTTCCAATTCATAACCCTTATTATTCACAATACCCAGATTGGCCCAAGGAGCAGTCAGCGTACCACCAAAATAAGAAGGTGTTGCACGGTCACTTCCACTAACCAATATGTCAGTACGTCTATCTCTAAAGATTTCTACAGTACCGGCAAACAAGCCATCAAACAATGAGTAATCAATACCGAAGTTAAATTTTCGAACAACTTCCCAATGTATATCAGGATTTCCAACAGTTGACTGATAGTAGAAAGTATAAGGACTGGCCACATTGTACAAACCAGTGGAAATATTGCCGCTGGTTCCCCATTGATCCATGTACAGCCAGCGTCTGGATGTATCCCATTCACTACCGATCACGTCATTACCGATTTCACCGTACGAAGCTCTTAATTTCAACATATCTAAGATGCGTTTTTCTTTAAAGAACTTCATAAAGGGCTCCTCACTGATCATCCAGCCGACAGCTCCTGAATTAAAGAATGCGAAACGATTCTCATCACTGAACTTGTCAGAACCGTTATAGGCACCGTTATACTCTAAAAAATATTTGTCAGCATAATTATAGGTAACACGAAAAGCCCAGTCTTCACGATAATTAGGAACAATGCTACCCATCGCACGTTCCTGACGGCTGAACAATCCCATGGCACCTACCGTGTGCTTGCCAAATGTGTTATTATAATCCAATTGGGCCGAATAATAAAGATGACGTTCTGTAGAACCATTGTTAATGGTACCTCCTTGAGTTTCCCAGTTAATCTGCTCATGGAAGTCGAAGTTATGCCCACCTTCGCTAGGGCTATAGCTAACTTCACCCGTATCCGGATTAATATACTTATATAAAGCTTGGTCATCAGAATATACACCGCGATTTTCCTCGTAGAACACATTGTCCCAGGAAATTGAAGCCCGAGCACTCAAACCCTTCACCAAAAAATCCAATTTTTGCTCCAACGTAAAATCGGTAGTCAGACGGGTAGTGGTGCGGGTATTCTGTCCGGCCAGTGCCAATTGAGCAACAGAGTTGTTGGCATTATTAATAGGGTCATAGCCCCATGTCCCATCCGAATACTGAGGATAAAAAACGTTGGGAGGAGTACTGTATGCACTACCCCAAATTAAATCCGGAAAAACCAGACGTGCCGCTTAACAAAAA
>ULTX01018162.1_pt1 | contig 56739 bp, 41 predicted proteins | sample 1958041 | NCBI WGS metagenome assembly ULTX01 (sample SAMEA4835747, study PRJEB28245) | human gut metagenome | biome: gut microbiome; material: fecal sample | place: Denmark | collected 2008
AATTATCATTCGCTCCATTTCACGGCCTGCGGCGCTCATGGACTGGTTTTTTCGCTTTAAAAGGCAGATCTTCCGCGCGGGGACTTCTTCCTTAACATCAAGCAGTATCAGCTCCTGCTGCGGAAATCCGTCCAGAAACTGCTGCGGAACAAATCCGATGCCGAGGTTGTTCCTCACCATGGGGAGTATCAGATCTGCGGTGGCAGCCTCGATATCCGGGGCAAAAACGCAGTTGTTCTGCCTGAACCACTCGGAATATATCTCATATGTCTTAGTCTGCTTGACAAGCGAAATGAGCGGGTATTTCGTAAGCTCCGACAGCGATATCTGCCTGCCGGAAAGCTCCTGGAATGCCGTTCCGCACACCGGCACCTCGCGTATCTCGCATATTTCCCTTGATGTGATGAGGTCACTGTCGCTGGTGGGCGTGGTGACTACCGCGAGGTCCACCAGCCCGTGCTTCAGCGCTGAAACAGCCTGCGGTGTGGAATGGTTGAACACCCTTATACGCACACCGGGGTACTTCTGCCTGAAATTCTTCAGCACCGGCAGCAGGAAACAGCGCAGCGCGATCTCGCTGGCGCCGATGGTCACGACGCCCTTCGCGAGCGTGCGCTCAAGGCATATCTCCTCCTCGCCGTACTGTATCTGCTCCACCGCTGCTGCGACATGCGTGTACAGCTTTTCGCCCTCCTGGGTGAGCTCCACGCCCTTGCGGGAGCGCACGAAAAGGGTGCAGTTCAGTTCGCTTTCGAGGTTCTTTATGGTGCGGGATATGTTGGGCTGGTTGTTCATGAGTGCTTCCGCTGCCTGAGAAATGCTGCCGTATTTTGCAACATAATAGAATATGCGGTAATATTCAAAGCTGATATACATATAAAATCTCCAATCAAACTATAGTTCCATAGAAATATTATATAACAAACCAGCGATTATGTCAAGCAGCGGGAATGTGCTCACTTTTCAAACCTGAAACTCTCAAAGTCAAAGTTGCTTCCCGGCAGGAATGTGAACGAAACATTCACCTTTCCGGATACGCCGGTCAGCGGGAATTTCCTTTCACAGATTTCCGCGCTGTCGGTTCTGAATTCGCAGAGAACGCGCTCGCCGTTCAGCGTGACGTGAATGCTGTTCAGCGGCTGCGCGGAAGCTCCCCGGATAACAAGCGCGGCAGGCTGTTCCCGCGTAAAGTCGAACTCTCCGAATTCCAGTACCACGTTGTTTCCAATGCCGGTGACGCTGGCGCTGCCGACTGTGAATTTATCACCGTAAATGCGCTCTGCATCCACGGCGTTGTTGCTGGTGAATTCCCTGCTGCGGCGCTGGAACGTGAACCCGCTGACCTGGTACCCCGCGTTGCCCACCATAGTGAATGTATGCACACCGCGCAGTACCTTCGGCAGCGTGAATGTTTCCGGCTTGAACACCATCCACTCGGGCTGTTTGTGGTATGTGAAGCTGCCCAGCAGTTCCCCTCCCTCACCGGGAATGCCATCGTAGAACCGTATTTCCACAGGGTCAAGGGTATTGGCCCAGATGGGCACCGTCACGGTGTCCGCACCCGCGGAACCGAAGTCCACATTCTCATAGGCAGCCCACGACTCCCCGCTGAATGCAAATCCGATACCCCTGTTCACACCGTTGCCAAGATTGTCGCTGGCACGGGTGTAAAGTCCTGCCGGTACGAACTCGTACGGGTCAGTTACCGCGCTGCCAAGCCCCTCAGCCGTGAACGGAAGCACCGAAAGGAGATGGCAGCTGTCCGTTCCGTTTTTGCACATCGCGCGCAGCCAGAATTCACCGTCGCCCTTTGCGCGTACCGTGACTGTTCTGTCAGCGTTAACCGTGCACTCCGCGATGTTGGTTATGATGCCGTTGAGATTCGTCACGCGGTATTCAATATCGTCCGCGTAATCTGAATTTGCAGGGAGTATCAGCGTGCGCACCGTGGTTTCGCGCTGTTCCGGCGTGAGTTTCAGGGTATCCGCGCAGAGTTCTATCTTTCTGACGGGTATTTCGTCAGTCCTGCCGCATTCCGTGGGAACCGACTGCGCGCTCTCAATGCAGGAAGCCCCCTGAACGAACTCCGCAGGCACCGCACGCAGAACCACCGTGTTATCCGGGAGTCCCGGTGAAGTCAGCGTTACCACGATATCGCCGGTGCGGTCAGCCGCGCCGATGACTGCCAGCAGTCTGCCCGAAAACAGACGGCGCGAAGTACCCTTGTACTGGTCGCGGTCGGTGCTGTCGCCGTTGTCCATACCAAGCAGCCTGCCTGCGCCCTCTACCGCGATGTTCACGCGGTTGTCAGCATTCGCGCAGAATGTGCCGTTTTCATCGTAAGCGGCTATCTCAAGATAAATCAGGTCCTCGCCGTCGGCGTTCAGTTCAGCCTTGTCGGGAACTGCCTCAAGCCGCGCCGCATCGCCGAATGAGCGCACGATATCCTCTGCGATAACGGCGCCGTTCTCATCATATGCAAGCGCTTTCAGTTCTCCCTTGTGGTAGGGAATGACGTGGTCAGAAGTGAGTTTCTGCCCGTGGGCATGGTCGATGTCGAACGCCCCCTGCGACTTCCCGTTCAGGAACAGTTCCACCCGCGGCGCATTGGAGCACACCCTGACATCGATGGGCTGACCCTCGTTGAAGTCCCAGTGCGGGAAAATATGCACGAACGGTGACTTCTTATAGTCGGTCCATTCTGCCCGGAAAACATACGCGCTGTCCTTGGGAAATCCCGCTGTGTCGTACTGCCCGAAGTAGGAATTCTTGGTGCTGTACGGCGTTGGTTCACCGATGTAATCAAAACCTGTCCATATGAACTGACCGGCACAGAATTCCGCGTCCCTGTCCTTTATTATGCACTCTTCGGTATTTTTAGCGCCCCATCCGGTGCAGCTGTTGCCCAGCGATGAGCACTGCCCGTCGTCGTCCGCAAGCACAGTCTGCGAAAGCGGGAAGTGATATATCCCGCGGCTCTGAACGACCGAAGCGGTCTCGCTGCCGTAGATAGCCCAGTCCGGGTGCTTTTCGTGGTGCTCGTTATAGAGCCGCTCACCGTAATTATAACCTGCCAGCTTCAGGATATCCGCGCACTTCTGCCCGTTCTCCCACTGCATGTAGTTTGAGCCGAATGTGACATATCCATTGTGACGCGGGTCGTGTAATTCCACCAGACGCCTGAGCATAGAGGTAACTTCCTGCCCGCGCTCGTCGGCGTGGGTGTCGAATATCTCGTTGCCGACGCTCCAGCCTATTATAGAGGGACGATTTCTGTCGCGCCGTACCCAGGAAGCCACGTCGCGCTCCACCCACTCGTCAAAGAAGCGCGCATAGTCGTATTCCGTCTTGCTGCGCTCCCACATGTCAAAGCCCTCTGAAAGCACCAGCATTCCAGTTTCGTCGGCAAGGTCCATGAATTCCTCGGCTGGCATGTTATGAGAGGTGCGTATAGCATTCACGCCCATTTCTCTTAACTTCGTGAACCTGCGGCGCAGCGCCGTCTTGTTGAAAACCGCGCCAAGGCAGCCGTTATCGTGGTGCTCGCAGGAACCATGCAGCTTGATGTGCCTGCCGTTCAGGAAAAAACCGTGGTCTGCGGTGAATTCTATAGTTCTGAAACCGAAGCGCTGCGTTTTCCGCTGAATGACCTCTCCCCCGCTGATGATCTCGGAAACCAGCGTGTAAAGGTTCGGCGCTTCGATATCCCACAGGTCGGGGGCGGTTACTTTCATGCTCTGCGTGGTGAGGGAATATCTGCAGTCCGCTTCCCTGACTGCCGCGGGAATGCAGGAGATATCCACAGCGCACGCGTCGGAAGTCGCTGAAGCTGCTTCCATGCCGGCGCCGTCAAGTATCGTGCTGCGCACCTGAACTCCCGCTATCTCGGTTCCCGCAGGACGGACTATTTCAGAGGTGATCTCTGCGGTCCATGTATCTCCGTCCTTTGATGTGGAAATGTACACGCCGTCGTTCCCGAAGCGTATCTCCGGCATTTCGCACAGCCATACCTTGCGGAATATTCCCGCGCCGGAATACCACCTGGAATTGGGCGCATGATGGTCAACGCGCACGGTGATCGTGTTTTCCCCGCTGCGAATAAGCTCCGTTATATCAAACTGGAACGCGGAATAGCCGTACTTCCATTCCCCGGCAAGAGTCCCGTTCACATAAACCCGGCTGTCCATGTACACCCCGTCAAAACGGATACAGGTGCGCACACCGGGCTTTTTTTCGTATGTAAATCTCTTTCTGTACCAGCCTGTGGAGGTTTCGTACAGGTTATTCGTGTTGTATATAAGCCAGTCGTGCGGCAGGTCAACGGGTGTGAAATCAAAGCCGTCAGAGTATTCAGAGCCGAAAGGCGCCTTGAAAAAATCCCACCCGCTGCAGAATAACGCGCGGTCCGTGTAGTTAATTTCCATATTATCTTCCTCCCATGATGAAAATGGTTTTCTGTTACATTGTATCGTATCTTCGCGACAAAGTCAATGCATGATATTAGTATTATATAACAATATGAATATTCAGAATATATGAGATGGCAGCACGCGAACCCATTCTCTGTTCAAGCCGAAAATATCATAAGGTAACCTCTAAAAACCAGGACACGAGCAGATTTCGTATATGACTTATATCAGGGCAGCCAGCACTTTTCCGCTTATTCAGACACTGTGAGCGGCATTTCCGGGGAAATAACCGAAAACGGCATAACCACCTGCAACCTCACCGACTACGACGGTTCGACGAAATATGTCGTTTCCGCTGATATTTCCGCAGCCGGCTGGAAATCCAGCCACGCCATGAACACCGAAGAACTTTATCGCGATGTAACAAATATCATCATCATATTCCTGGTTTTAATTCCTGTGATAATCGTGATAGCCGCGATAATCTGCAGGACCGTGGTCAAGGGCAGTTTCAAGGCGCTGGGCACCGTTTCAGAAGCCGCTGAGGTAATGACACGCGGTGACCTTTCCGTCAAATTCGACTATTCCGATGATGACGAGATAGGCTCGGTATGCAGGATAATCGAGCAGACCAACAACACGCTCAGGAAATACGTTAACGATATTTCAACGCACCTAGACGAAATGTCCCACGGGGACTTCACGCATGCAGTCACGCTGGATTACACCGGTGACTTCGCACCTATAAAGGCTTCTCTCAATCACATCATCTCGGAACTTGGCGGTGTGTTCTCAGATATCAACGACGCAGCAGCAGTGGTGTACTCCGGCGCCGGGAATGTCTCGCAGGGCGCGGCAAGCCTTGCCGAAAGCGCTTCAAAGCAGACCTCCCTTGTGGACGAGATATCGGACGAAGTCGCTTCCACCGCCAAGATAATCAACGATAATGTAAAGCTCACCGACAACACCCGGGAATTATCCGGCAGCACCTCGTGCATGGCTGAACAGGGCAACGCCCAGATGAAGGAACTCCTTAACGCCATCGCCCATATACGCAGTACATCTGAAAAGATACAGGAGATAAACGGAACCATCGGGGATATCGCGTTCCAGACAAATATTCTCGCGCTCAACGCTTCCATAGAAGCCGCAAGAGCCGGCGCCGCCGGAAAACAGCCGCATGATAGCCGAAATAGCAGCCGCTTCTGAGCGCCAGGAACACCATATGGCAGGTATAATCGACAAAACGGAACAGATAACGCAATTCATCACTACCTCCGCTGCAAATGCACAAGAAAGCGCCGCAGCCGCTGCTGAACTTGACAACCAGGCAGCGAAACTCCGCAGTATGACAGAGAAATTCAGAGCATGACCCAATAAACATAATGGAGCCGCAAATGCGGCTCCATTTCAGTATTCTCAAACGTGCATCAAAGCTTGATAGTCTTTTCGTCCGTGTCGCGGAGTGTGAAGGCACCAACGAGATCCTTGAGCGTCTGCGCCTGTGCGGAAAGCTCCTCAGAAGCCGCTGCAGACTCCTCTGCGGTAGCGGAATTCGTCTGAACGACATTGGAGATCTGGTCGACACCAATGGAGATCTGCTTGACGGAGTCAGCTGCTTCCTTAGCTGCATCGGATATCTTCTTATTGAGCTCAGATACCTCGGAAGCGGAAGCTACAACGCTCTCCACTGCACCGGCTGCTTCATTGACAAGGGCGTTACCATTCTCAATAGCGGAAACCGTTCCCTCAATCATAGTCGTGGTATTCTGCGCTGCTTCGGCAGACTTGGCGGCAAGGTTGCGTACTTCATCGGCAACGACTGCAAAGCCCTTGCCCGCTTCCCCCGCTCTTGCGGCTTCAATTGCCGCATTAAGTGCAAGTATATTCGTCTGGAATGCGATGTCCTCAATGGTCTGGATTATCTTCTTTGTTTCGCTGGAGGAAGAGCTTATCTCGTTCATTGCGGTGATAAGACTTTCCATCTTGCTGGTCGCCTCGCTGAGTTTTGCGCCTGCCTCAGATGTCTTTGCACTTGCTGCCTCAGCGTCGGTGGAATTCTGATGGATAGACTCGGAAACCACACTGATAGTAGCGGCAAGTTCCTCAACGGAAGAAGCCTGCTCCGTAGCTCCCTGAGAAAGCGCCTGCGCACCCGCAGAAACCTGGTCGGAACCAGCAGCCACCTGATCGGAAGCGTTGCTGATATTCGCCATAGTAGCACTGAGTTTATGGTTGATATCCCTCACATAGACCAGCAGCTTGCTGCAGTCGCCAACATAATACTGTTCATGCTCAGCTGTATGTACATTGAAATTGCCGTCTGACATGCTTTCGAGTATACGCCCTATATCACTGATGATATTGTTCAGCATATTGACAACCGTCTTAGTTGCCTCAGAAAGCCTGCCGGTCTCGTCCTTGGTTGTGAGTTCAGTAACGGGGCTGGTAAGGTCGCCCTTGGCAAGCTTTTCGATACGTTCTGTGCATACCCTTACAGAACCACCGATCTTCTTACCGAGCATAACAGAAATGACCGCTGCAACAACGCACGCAACAACAAGCAGAACAACTGTCATAATGATGGCGCGCTCTGTACCTGACAAAAAGTCAGACTTCGGAGCATACACAGCCAGCGCCCAGCCATTGGAACCAGTGATTGGCGTATAGGCAAGGAACTTGGAATTACCATTGACCGTGTAATCAGCGAATCCGGAATTGCCTGCTCTCATGTCCTCGTGGCACTTGGCAAGTGTGACATATCCCGTCTGACCGGAGGTATCAGCAGCTGCGAGCGCTTCGATATTTTCGCCGTTTTTGACAATCTCGCTATCGACGTCTGCAATGGTGTTGCCATTTCTGTCGATCATGTAAGCGCTGCAGTTTTCACTGATCTTAATACTTCTTACAATATCATTCAGAAACTCAGGATCAGGGACAAGGATAACGCAGCCTGCGACCTCGCCGTTCAGGCTGCCGTCTTTCCATACCGGCGCTGCGATTATGACCATAAGCTCACCGGTAAGGCGAGACACGGTGGGCTCGGTGACGGTTACCTGACCTTTCATTGCATTCTGGAAGTACTCCCTGTCAGAATAGTTGTTGCCGTCGAGACAGTCGCCGTTGGGTTTAATGAGATTACAATTCTGCAGCTCGTGCTGTGATATGGTTTCTGCCAGCAGAGCGCTTATCTCCTGGTCTGTGGTTGCCGGGTCGGAAAGCTGCGGCGTGGTGCCGAGTTCTCTCGCGATGTTCGAAAAGGAACGTATCTCCCAATAGGAACGATCAGCAGCCACCTGTGCGGCAGCCGTCATGCTGCTCTCCACAATGGTTACCGTGCTGTTGTAAGTCATAACACATGCAAATGCCCCCAGAACAAGAAGTGATATGCTGACTGTGAGAATACAGCATACCAGTATCTTTTTGCCGATAGATTTCATAAATTGACCTCCCTTATTATTCTCCCTGTGTAATCACGATACGACCTGGCATTACTGCACAACTCGTATATCACTAAACACAATCTGCGTTTATTTGTTTTTTATTATACCATAACCGAAAGGTTATGGTATAATTGTCCGATACGCATGGAGTTCGCCAACGGCGAACGTATGTGCGAGGACTTTTGATCTATAATAAACGCAGAGCGTTTATTATACCATAACCGAAAGGTTATGGTATAATTGTCCGATACGCATGGAGTTCGCCAACGGCGAACATATGTGCGAGGACTTTTGATCTATAATAAACGATCTGTGCTTATTGTACCACAAAACAATTTACAAATCAAGCAGTTTTGACATGAATATGCACAATAACATTCATTAAACGTGACAAAATTGAGGCCTTTTTTTTGGTTAAAAATATTCCACATATTCACACTTTAAGAAAACTCAGACAAGAAACACTGCAACTCTGGCTGTTCATTGTAAGAAACTGTTTCAGGTATGCCCCTGCTGTCCAGCCGGAAATCTATCCCTGCCCTGTTCGCCTGGGATATCTGATGGTCCCTTGGAATGTTATACGACCTGCCCTGCTTGATAAAATGAGCCCCCGTCTGATGAAAGCAGAACGGCACATTCGCCGCAACACACTGCTGTCTGATGTCAAGTATCCAATCATAATCACAGACCCGCGCTTCTCTGCCGGATTCTCCTCCAACGGAAACCTCTTCGATATCCCTGCTGAGATACCGCGAAATATCCAGCGCTTCCAGCAATGGCGCGCATATAATGGAACGATGCTTTATCGGAAGCGACAGAAATATCGGCAGCCGGAAATCCGCGCGTTCCTGGTTTTCCACCGTGCAGCCGATGAGTACATTATCGTATCCGCTTCCCCAGTCCGGCGGAAGGCACTGTTCCAGACGGTCGATGCGCTTGGTGAAAAAATAGAACCAGCAATCGCTTCGCTGCCGCATCATCTGCCAGCATTCCTGCCGCCAGCAGTCGGCGTCGGCAAGCAGAAAGTCCGACGTGAAGCAGGTCATTATCACCTTTCCCGGTGCGATTTTGTAGCTTCCGTCGCGCCTTTTCTGCAGAGGGAGTCCGAAGCTGCCGGTCCTGCGGCACAGACTGCTTGCCTGCGCGGAGCCATACATCTCGTCCTGCCGGTAAACATAACAGTATTTGCACCCCGGGCTGATTTTCGTGCAGCCGTGCCAGGGGTTCCAGTTCTCATAAATGCTCATGATTCACCCATCGCAAAACGGGACTGCGCCAGCCCATTGCCTTTATCAGAATTCCCACAGGAAGAGCGAACCGTCCATGCCGCTCATATCCACTGCATAGCGTTTCTCAACGCCGTTCTCGTCAACATACGAAATGCCATTGTTCGGAATATCCCCCAGAAACACCAGCCCTGCGAGAAGCGGTCTGTCAGGGGTGAGTTCCGGCTGTTCGTACACTGTTTCGGTCGAAAAGCTGGTATTCCCGTTTTCGTCAAAATCAAAGGAGCTCAGCGCAAGCACCTTAAAATCAGTGACTGTCTTTTCAGCCGTGAACAGCAGCATGGTTCTGCTTTCTTCATCACCGATCATATATTCGTCATGTTCAGTATCGACAGCGCCTTCTGCATATTCCGCATGGACTGTCGTTTCCGCAAGCTGCGGCTCATGCGTGGCTGCCTCTGCAGTAAACTGCGGCTCCGTTGAGGGAGGTTCAGCAGTCGGGGTATCTGCTTGTGCAGGAGTGGTTGTTTCGTCCGGAGCAGAGGTTTCCTCCCCGGAAGTTGCCGTGATACTCCCAGACGTCGTCGCAGAAGGACTGCTGTCAGATACCTGCTCCCAGGAATTGTTGCAGCCGGTCAGTAATATGCAAGTAGCCACGGCTGCCGTAAAAATTCTCTTTTTCATACAAACTCCCTCTTTCAGATGAACAAAAAAATCGGATTACTTCATTATAATATCTTTCTTAACATTTGTCAATACCATTTTGTTCATTTTCTGTTACAAGATGCCTCAAAAAAACCGATCATACCGACCGGGGTTTAATATCAGCTTTTAAAACGTTCCTTTATCTCTTCCTGAATGCTCATCATGCAGTCAAGCAGTATCGGGTTGAACATTCCACATTCGCCGTTGTTTATCATTTTTATTGCTGTTTCATGCGGAAGCGCCTTTTTATACACGCGCTCGCTTACCAGTGCGTCGTACACGTCAGCAATGGAAACCACCTGCGCGCTTATCGGTATCTCATCGCCGCGCAGTCCGTCGGGGTACCCCCTGCCGTCGTAACGCTCATGGTGCCAGCGGCATATCTCGTGCGCAGTCTTGATAAGCGGCTCATTCTGGTACTGACCCAGGCTTTTCAGCATTTCCGCGCCTATTATCGTATGCTTCTTCATCTCCTCGAATTCCTCAGGAGTAAGCCTGCCGGGCTTGTTTAGTATCTTGTCGTCTATACCTATCTTACCGATATCGTGCAATGCGGAGCCTGTGGTTATCAGCATTCTTGTGTTGTTGTCAAGGGCATAACGGTCGGTCCTTTTGACCAGCTGCTCCAGCAGCATTTCTGTCAGCATTCTGATGTGAACCACATGCATGCCGCTCTCACCGTTGCGGAATTCAACGATATGGCTGAGTATGCTTATCATCATATCGTTGTTCTTTTCTTTTTCGTTTATCTGGTCGGTGACAAGGCGCACCAGTCTGTGCTGCTTTGAATACAGCTTTATGGTGTTGAACACACGGTGGAACACTATCTTTGAATCAAACGGTCTGCGTATGTAATCGGTGACGCCCAGGTCGTAAGCCTCGCGCACGGATTCTGCCGTGTAATCGCTGGAAATCATGATGACCGGAATATCGTCTATCCAGTGGTCGGAATTCATATACCTGAGCACGTCAAAGCCACTCATACCCGGCATAATTATATCAAGCAGCACGATGGAAATTCCCGTGCCGTACTGCTTCAGCAGTTCAAGGCATTCCTCGCCGCTGGAGGCCTCCATTATGCTGAACTGGTCGCCGAGCATCGAAGAAAGTATCTCGCGGTTCAGCTGGGAATCGTCAACAATGAGCACATTGAGCTTCTTTGAACTTATTGCAGACTCCCCATCGCCGGCTGCGTTATCCTGCCCCTGCGATACGAACATCAGCTTGCCTGCACGCTCCACTGCGGAAGAAAGCAGCTCGTTTCCCGCAAGCACGCCGCCTATACTGACGGACAGTTTTGCTTCGCCCCTGCCCGCGATCTCCACCTTGCGTATCTGCCTGCGGATATACCTCATCTGCTGCGTGAACCTGTCCTCGGTCAGACCCGGCATAATAACAAGGAACTCATCTCCGCCATAGCGTATAACTGTATCAGTCATGCGGACGCTCCTGCGGATAGCGTCTGCGGACGCTTTAAGAGCCTCGTCCCCCGCGGTGTGTCCCTGGGAATCGTTATACAGGCTGAAATCATCAATGTCTATCATCATAACGCCTGCATTGACCCTGGTATTGCGCAGGAATTCCTCATAATAACGCCTGTCAAGCGCGCCAGTGAGCTGATCAATGTACATGTTGCCGCTCTTCACAAGACCCGAAAACTGCTCCAGTCCACCCGGGCACACCAGATGTTCACCGGAAAGCGGCTTTATCATCTCGATAACGCAGGGCTTTCCGTCGATCTCCGCATATTCTGTGACTATCTGGTAAATGTCATTGCCAACAAGTTCCAGCCTCGTCAGCTGCTTCTTTTCGTAAAAAGCATTGACAGTCGTGGGATTTACCCCTGCTGAATTGCTCTTTATCTCGTTCTCATCGATCAGACTTACCTCGGGAAAGACCCTTCTAAGGGCTTTCATCTCCAATTCGGCCTGCGCGCTCGTCATTCTGTGTTCTTCCATTTATTCAAATGCTCCTTGTGCAGAATTATTGTAGGTAACCTCTAAAAACCATTTTCACTCAAACAGGGTTTTTAGAGGTGACCTGTACTTGTTTTTTCCACTCGGCTATTATTTCCGCTGCCGCGTCGATATCGCAGTCATCTGCAGCGACTTTCAGCCTTTCAAAAAACTGCTGTTCTGCACCGCTATAGTTGAAGGCTTCCATCTTCTCTATCACATCATCTATGTGAATGGTATCCATCTCGTCGATAGCCTGCTGCATTTCATCGAGGAGCGACATTCCCTGCTCTGCTGGGGCAGCCGCTGAGACATTTGCCGTAACTGACGCGCCAGAAACGCTCACGCTTCCAACACCACCAGACGCCGGGCGCTGCGAAGAAGCGCCATGCTCCGAATACGAAGCCATCTCAGCCTCGGTGTCATTGAAGTAGCTTGAAAGCGCCTGGCTGATACGCAGATATTCCGTCAGCATTGCATTGGTGTGCCTGCTGATGAAATCAACGTCGTACTTGTTTCCCGCTTCCTCCAGCAGCGCAGCCATCTGCGAAAGGTGGTTCGCTCCTATCTGCCTTGCGGAGCTCTTGAGTGAATGCACCTCTATCGTGAACTGCTTGATATCGCTTATCTTCCAGAGGTATCTTATGTGCGACTCGTTTCTCTCAGCGGAACGGCAGAACTGCTTCATCACTATTCTCAGCAGATTTTCACTGTTCAGCAGTGAAAGAGCCGCTGCCGTATCAACACCCTCCACCACGGGGAGCATGCTGGCAGCCGTCGGCGCCGTCGACTGCCCGGGCATTGAAACAGGGACGATCTTTTCCTCAGGGAGCCAGCGGCGTATCTTGTTGATCATGTCCCTTATGTCTATCGGCTTCGCTATAAAGTCGTTCATTCCTTCGCGCAGGAACATTTCGCGCGCGCCGCTGCCCACACTGGCAGTCAGTGCGATTATCGGAACGTCCGCATATGTCGGGAACTTCTCACGGATAAGGTGAGTTGCTTCAATGCCGTCCATGCCTGGCATCATGTGATCCATGAACACGATATCGTAGCGGCAGTTGCGTACCTTTTCTATCGCCTCCTCGGCGCTGGCGGCTGTGTCTACCTGCATTCCCAGCGGCTCGGTGACGCCCTTTGCGACCTCGAGATTTATGTCGTTATCGTCAACAATGAGTATCCTGGCTTCCGGCGCCGTAAACGACGCTTCCTCATCAGAAAGGCTGTCAGAACGTTCAAAGCTGCTGCAAATTCCCATTGCAGAATAGAGATTTATCGAATACTCAGGGCAACGCAGTATCGTGATATTGGGAATGTCGATCTTATCAGTGCTGTCAAACCTGTCGAGCAGCACGCACATCAGTTCGCGGTGAGATCTGACGAACTGCTTCAGCGCTTCGGTGACGTATTCCCTGCCGACGATAAGATAGCCCTTTTCACCGCAGGAATTGATATCTGATATCTGCATGTATTTCATTCCGACAGCGGTGAGATCCTTGCCTATCTGACGGCTAACATAGCTGCTGCGTACATAAACCCATGCCTGCTGACCGTCTGCATGTACATCGTCGAGGTAGGTTCCCCCGGAGCACTTCTGTGGCAGCTGGAAGCTGAACACACTGCCCTTTCCAAACTCGCTGCGCGCGGTGATGCTTCCGTTCATGAGATTAAGCAGGCGCTTTGATATCGCAAGTCCAAGCCCGGTGCCGCTGACATTCCTGCGGATGTCCATCTGCTTCATTCTTGTGAACAGGGCGTCCATCTCATCGGGCTTGATGCCGCAGCCAGTGTCGCTTATTTCCGCGCACAGCAGCACTTCGTCCTTGCCCGAGGGGACTGCCTGCAGCTTCAGACCGATGTTGCCCATTCCGGTGAATTTCACCGCATTTCCCAGAAGATTTATAAGTATCTGCTGAATGCGCACGTTATCTCCGACAAGCTGCTTCGGCATATTGGCAGGTAGATCAACAGTGAAATCGATGCTCCTGTTGCCAAGCATGTTGTTTACTATTCCCGCTACATCGTTGACAAGTGAAAGCGGCTCATACTTGACTTCAACTATCGCCATATCCCCGGCTTCTATCTTGGAATAGTCCATGATATCGTTGATTATCGTCAGCAGATGGCGTCCTGACGAACGTATCTGATGCAGATATTCACGGGCGTCCTTGGGATCCTCGGCGCGCAGGGCCATCTCGGACATGCCGAGTATAGCATTTAACGGGGTGCGCATCTCATGGCTGACGTTGGTGACGAAATCAGCCTGGTACTCGGCGCGGTTCACAGCCTCGGAACTGCTGTTCTTTATCTGATCCATTTTCTGTGCCATATCAGAAAGCAGCCCCGCGAATTCACGCACATAAGCAGCCGCCCTGTCGGCCTCGTCCGGTGGGAGTATCCTCATCTCGGCAGCCGCGCCAGCAAGCCTTTCAGGGCTCTCTCCGGTGGTTTTGGCAGTTTTTTCGATGTCGCTGTAGTTCATGACGTCGGTAGGCACCCAGCCTCCCGAAAGAATGCCGACAGTCTTATCGCCTATCAGTATCGGCGCGGAATACGCTGCCAGCCCTCCGAAACACTCAGTACGCACTGCCCTGCCGTTTACAGCGGGGACGGAAGCACCGTATGCAATACAGCGCGCGCATTCCTGCCTGCCGGCTTCTGATTTCAGGCACAGCGAAGGGTATTCCGCAAATCCGGAGCCGTCAGTAACGCCAACGCCATTGGAATCAGATATCCACGCGGCAATACCGAACATTCCCGAAAAGGAGCTTTCTATTTTGCGGAGCATACCCGGTTCAATCACATCTGTGATATGAATAATATCTTCCTGCATTTTTTCTCCTTAATTCAGCAGACTTCTTATCATGAGGAAAAGGCGTTCCATATTTATCGGCTTCAGCAGATAGCCCTGCGGATTCATCGCGATGACTTCCTGCACACGGTCGGAATCCGAAACACCCGTCAAAAATATAACTGGTATCTCAGTCAGCCGTGAATCAAGGCGAATGTTCCTCAGCACATCGGCGCCGCTCTCGTTCGGCATCTGGTAATCCAGAAGGATAATATCCACCGTTTTTGTCTGCAGGTATTTCTCTGCCATTTTTCCGCTTGCCATTGCTGTGACTTCGTAATTTTTCTCTTCCAGCGCCGCTTTGAGCAGCCGCAGAATGGCCTTGTCGTCGTCCACGACCAATATGTGCTTTTTTTCAGATGGCATCTGTTCCTCCGGCTGTTCCGTGGGCAGGGCGCCCATTGCCGCAGCTATCTTGTTGAGTACCTCCAGTGCCTTTGCCGGCTGTGGTATCACCTGCCAGAAAAGGTCGGGGGCATGCTTCTTGTATTCATCACAGACCTGCTGAGGGGCTGTCAGGACAAAAAGCGTGCCCGAGAACTCCTTCACCTTTTTCAGATGGCTGTACTGGGAGATCATGTTATAATCGAACTCTTCGGCTACAGTCAGAAAAACATCGGGGTCGGTGTACTTCGCGTGTCGAATGATATCCTCATTGAACCCTGAAGTACTCAGGCACCGGAACCCTCTGTCCGCGCTGACGAACATATCCTGCAAAAAGTTCTGATCTCTGCAGTTGACAAGAAACTTGACTTTCAAAACAGACACCACCTTATTATAATTATCATGAAGCGCCGACGGCGATATTCTGCATAATTCTGCACAATTCGGCACAAATAGTCCATTTACGCTTTTTGATTATATCACAAAACCGCCTGGTTGTCAATGATAAAACACAAACACCACGGCATCTCCGGGATCACTACCGCGCTAAAACGACACTCTTAACTTTTGCGACCCACTTTTTATCCCAGGGACAAGTTTACCGGCCATGTGTGGTGCATCTTCTTATCAGTTTCTTAACACTAAAAACCTTGAAATACTACGAAACTTGTGATATAATATTATTAAGGGCATTGCGAGCCTCCTGGTTTGTTGTTGTGTTTGTGTTTCTTTCAGTTTGTCTCGCTGTGTCCTGTTTTTTTGTCTTTTTTTAAAAAAATACTTGACAAATATAAAACACTGTGATATAATATATTAGTCGATTAAGGAATGCACTGCATTCACTATCTCGAGATGTGGCTCAGTTTGGTAGAGCGCTGCGTTCGGGACGCAGAGGTCGCAGGTTCGAATCCTGTCATCTCGACCATTGAAACCTACGACCTTGTAGGTAAAGTTAAAGCACTCACGTTTGTGGGTGCTTTTTTATTCCGCAAATGTTTAGGATGAATATGAAATTTACGTTGGCCTATATACATCAATTATGATACAGTTTACAGTTGACTTTCTCTTTTAAATATAGTATGATATTGGTAAATAAATGTGGAGGAATAGTATCATGACTGTAGAAGAACTGAACGATAAAATTGACGCATTCTGGGATTCTATGCCTGCAACTACTTCATTTCCAGAACAGTTAAAGCTTATCCATAAGATAAAAAATCCCATAATCAGAGAACACCTTTATGTTTTTCTCGGAAACGTGATATTAAATCGTTTTATCATGTATAAGCTTAGATTCAAAGATAACTCTGATCTTCCTCCAAAGGAAGAAACACAGACATATATTGATCTAGTGCCATTTATGCCCAACGATAACCAGATTTATTATGAGGCGGTGGCAGCTTATTTTAATGGTGATTTAAACAATGCACTCAAACTGCTAAAGCAGGATTTTGCTCCGGAAAATGGGTATATGATAGATGAATATCTGTTTGGGCACAATTTTCTTGTGTTCATTGGTGTTCCATGGTCTTTCTGGGATGAAATAATTGAGATAATTAAGTCAAACAATCATGATGCAGGGGTTATTGAGCTTGCTCATGCGGTACAGATATTGAACTGTTCAGGCGAATATGACAATAACCTTTATGATGCTTTGACAAAGGCTATTCAGGCAAATCCGGACAGCAGTCTGGCGAATGAGCTGCTTGGATTTTATTACCTTGAAAAAAGAAAATATGCTAACACTGCTGCTTGCTTTGAACATATTCAAAATGCATATACAATCCCCGCATCATTTATTTTGTTTTATACTGCCTGGTGCTATGGCAAAACCGGCGATCATAAATCTGAGATAGACGCATACCAAAGGTGTCTTAACATTGACCCATATTTTGGCGATGCCAGAAACAACCTGGGATACGCCTACTATCAGACACGCCAGTATCAGAAAGCTGAAAAAACATACAAAGAATGCATAGACATGGAAATGGATCTCCCATACGCCTGCTCCAACTACGTTCTGGTATTAGCCGCACTCGGCAAATTCAGGGCTGCAAGACAGTTTATCAAAAAATCTCCTTATAAGATACGGAAATATGCTCTTGACCGCCTTGAAGCTGCTGAGTCAGGTAAAACAAATCTTCCACCAGAGCGGAAAAGTGAAGCGATTGCTGTATCTGCAAAGTTCAGAGATAATCTGAGCCAGTTTTCCAATGAAAAACTACTTGAAGATGAGCTTGAAGCAAGACTAAGAAATGGCAGCAGTATCTTTGGGGTGAATCTTAAAATTTATAAAAGAACAGGCATTTATGGTCAGCAGTTCATTATCCCGGCAGGACGGCTCGACCTGCTCGCAGAGGACGATAATGGCTGTCTTTACGTTATTGAACTGAAAAAGGACAGCGGTTATGATGACGCATTCAACCAGATAAAACAATATATTGACTACCTGGAAAAATCCGAATTAGCCGCTGGAAAACCTGTCAAAGGCATAATCTGCCTCAGTAACCCGACCCAAGAGCTCATCGAGGCAGTCAGAAGCGATGATAGGATTAGTTTATTTGAATATCAGATATCCTATACGAAAATTATTTGACTTGACATAACATAATTCTTATTTATATAGAGTTTTTTTGGGGGTTCGTTTGTGGGTAGACTTTATTTTCCCACAATTATTTTCTTGACCCAAGTTTCGGTGTCTCCGTCAGCTTCAAGCACTAATTCCTGCCACTGCCCGACGAAGTTCAGGCAATCTGCGTAATCTTTACAGCCTACACTGTTGAGCATATGTAACTCTCTAGGCAAACGAGCCTTATCCCAGAAAGACCGTGCACGTCCCTCTTTTGTAAGTATACGTTCTGGTGTTAAATCAAGCGTGCCGTATCCATGTATATTATTTAGTCCCAGGGATTTGAGTTTTTCAGTAGGTATGTATATAGTATTGCCGTCAGATTTAAGGTACCGCTCACCAGAATGCGGGTGATCCCCGAACTCACGCTTTATCCTGTGCGGATCATCAATTATCTTGCCGACTTGCATATATCCGTATATTACATGAAGATTTGCGTAACTTACAAAATCAGTTCCTGTCATTTTGGTCAGGAAACGGTACTTGTCGTTTTTGAACTGAACTCCTCTGAACCAGCCAAAGAACAGAAAAATATCTCCAATATCAACGTTCGTAGATTTTAACACCTTTTGCGCAGACCATGCCTGCCCGAACGCTGGTTTCCATTCTTGCTCTGTGTTTCTTATGCCAGATCTGATGTCCGGGTCAAGGTGGCAGAACTCGCTGGAAAAGCTGGGATTCAGGTCAGAAATAAGTTTAGCATAATTGACGCCGTTATAGTTCAGATCAGAATAACGAATCTGCTTCTCACTGTCCTTATTTTTCTCTTTAACAGGTATAGGCAGTGATAGCAAGGTTTTTCCGTCAATGATCGGACTGGCACAGCCCCCGGCTACCGAATCAAAACCTTTTCGTGAAAGAATGATTTTCATAGGATATTCCTCCTTTTCTTTTATGCTTATTATAATACAACACATTAACAATTTCAATAGCTGTAATAAAAAAGAACACCACTCCCAGTGATGTTCATAAATTGGTATCATTTCCGTATCCGGTTCAGAATTTGCATTCCCTTGACGTAATTCTGCTCGTCCCCGGTACTGAACGCCGCTCGTTCGGTATCAACGGTCATGCTGTCAGGACCATCGTCAGACATAACAGAAGGGCATTCCTCATCGGAATGCCCTTCTGGGTCGTCAGAATTTGTTGGTTTGTCAGGACGAAGATGTGGAAATAAATTGAACTTCACCACTATCTTGTCCGGGTAAATATCGACTTGCTGTACATACTTGTCAACAAGCTGCTTCATTGTCTTCAGCGTGCCGCTCTTAAGAGATGAACGTATTTCACCGAACGCAACAGCAAGGTCTGCTTCAGATACACGGCTCTGCTGCTCATTCTTTTTGAGATAACCGAGCTCACGCTCAACTGCCTCAAGGCGCTTTTCAAGCAGATTCAGCCTGCTAAGCAGCGCTCTTGAATCAGTCTCGATAAGAATGTCCGTAGCCTTGCTGATTTTCTTCTCAAGGCTTGCCTTTTCACTAATCAGCCTTTCTGCCCTGTCATCGGAATAATCATTGCGCTTCTTCAGATAATTATTATACTCAGCAGTAATAGCAGGTATCAGCTTATCTGAAAATACATACTCCGCAAGTTTATCAAGAACAAAGCCTTCTATGAATGAGCGGCTGACAGACGGATTCTTGCAGCCGTTCTTGCAGCCGTTGCATATGTATGAAAAGGATATGGTTCCCTTGCTGTTTCTCTTTCTGGTTCCGCAGAATACTCCGCCGCATACAGCACATCGGGTCTTTCCTGTCAGCAGATATACTTCCCTGGAGCGGGAATCACTCCTCAGTTTCCTTGCCCGCAGCTTCCGCTGCACTACCTCAAATTCATCTTCGCTGACAAGCGGCTGATATACGTCGTAGCGGACTATCCACTCGGATTCGTCCTTGTAGCAGCGACTGCTGTTACATTTGGACTGCGACACTCGTTTGTTGTAAATGCACTTGCCAATGTATTTGGGATTGGAAAGCAAATCATGGAGGCTGGTGCTTGAAAATAAGTTGCCAAGCCTTGTCTTATAGCCTTTCCCATTAAGGATATCTGCTATCCTGGCATATGGCATACCTTTAGCTGCCAGGTCGAATATCATGCGTATTGCGTCCGCCTCATCAGGGTTGACTTCGGGGCGCTTTGTTTCAGGATTTATCCTGTACCCGAACGGAGCAGCTCCTCCGGTGTGTCGTCCGGTCAGAGCGTTCTCCTTTAGTCCTTTCATGGTCTCCCTTGCGAGATTTTTCGAATAGTATTCGTTCATACCCTCTATGACAGACTCCAGTATCACGCTTTCAGGGCTGTCGTCGATGCTCTCAATTACGGATCGGAGCGTTACGCCGTTCTTCTTGAGTTCATGCCGATAAAAAGCTGAGTCATATCGGTCACGGGAAAATCTGTCGAGCTTGTGAACAATGACTACCTCGAATGAACCTCGCTGGGAATCCTTGATCATTTGCTGAAATCCCGGACGTTGGTCAGAACGTGCCGAAATAGCCTTGTCCGTGTAGGCTTCTACTATCATGTAGTTATTGCGTTCAGCGTATTCGTTAATCGCACGCAGCTGGGCGTCGATACTTTCCTCACGCTGATGGTCAGACGAGAACCGGGCATACGCTGCTGCCGGGATTCTCTGCGATTGTATCAGGTCTGACATCTAAGTTTTCCTCCTTTCTTATTGTGTCGATGCTGGAAAATATTGCATCAAGTATTACTGTAATATCTGTGTATTCCTCCTTAGCATCTGTAAATTCGTATGCCAGGGTTCTGCTGGTTTTCATATTATTCCACCTTTCTGAGCAGGCATATTTCCGTTATCGGATTAACGCCTTGTACTCAGAAGAATAATATATAATCATATACCAGCGATTTGCATGGTCTGTATTATAGGTTCAATATAAAGCATATGCCGCACAGTTAAGTGCGGCATCAGAGCATAGGGACATAGGGAAACGATCAGAAAAGTTCGCTATTTTCAGCAAAAGCAAACAAATCGTTTACATACCTCTCGTAATTGCAAGCGAGGATCTTAAAACATATATCCACCTTTTCTTTATATGCCTTGTATTTTTTGCCATGCTTTTTCTTCTTACTGATCATCAGGGAAATGTATTTCCTTGCGACCGTATAGGCGCAAAAATCATGCTTCCACATATCATTTTCCACTTCAGCCAGCTGCTCAGGAGTACCGCTGAATATCAGAACAGTTGCACACAGCTTCTTTGCAGTCAGAATAGGATCATCCTTAGTGTTATTCTCCTGCGAATTCCTGTATCTCTCGATTGCCAGTGAATAGAACCTGTAAGCACAAGGAGTATTGGCTCCCATAACATCACCAAGAAGTCCCAGATGGTAATCGCCCAGAAGTTCAAGGTACTCTGCGCTGAGATAATTGTAATCTGCCGATGAAAGGCTGCGTGAAGTAACCATCATAAGGTATTTTTGAGCCAGATGCCGGGAATCATCCAGGTATTTGCCCGGTATACCGGTTCTGCTTTCCCCATATGCCTCATCATAAAGCCACTCCAGGGCTTCTTTAGACCCTTTCATGGCTAAGACGTATAGGCCGTCAAGCCTGGCATTGATAGATGGAAGCTCAATATTCGACCACTCGGAAAAATCACTCTCGTCTTCGATGCCCTGCTCCCTGGCAACAGTGGAAACGAGATCCAGTCTGTCGATTTTACGCTGCATCTTTGCTTGCTTCTTGCGTATGCTGTTTATGGTTGCTAAAGTGGCATTCTTTTTCATTTCTTATTCCTCCGTAAAATCAGTTGACATATTATCAGAATCACAGGCAATATCGCTATTGACCTCACCTATAAAAGCTGCCAGTAAGTCCTTATGTATTCGATAACCATAATAAGTTGTACCGACTGTAATCCGAGATTTATACCCACGGTTTTTGTCCGGAACGAGAATGCCTCTGTTCATCAGCATCTTTAACAGGTTATTGCGATCAGCAAAGGAGATGTCTGCCGTGTTCAAAACAGCGTCCATCTTCTCGTTCTCCACAAAGAAGTACTTTTCCGTACAATAACCCCAGCTATTTGTATTTAGCGGTTTATTATCTGACTTATTCTGGAACTTGCGATGATTGTCAGATATTGCACTGCAAAATCTGTAATCCGGGTGGTCTACCATTGACTGATGTGCGGCCTCCTTTAAGCACGATTCGATATATGATCTGAATTCTGCTTCAGGAATAGCAGCCAACCCACAGGTTTCTCTGTATTTATTAAAGAATGAATTTATAGCGTATAGCCATGAATAAGCTTCGACCCAACGCTGGGGCAAGCCTTTAACTTTAGCCGAGAAATCATCGACATTCGTCTGAAAAGATAAGGTTATGTCTTTGACTACACTATCAGGATCATTGTCGGAGATATACTTGATAATATCGCATATTGCACGAGACAATAGTACCTTGTTTTCGCTTTTCTGGGCTTCTGAGACCTTATCAAAATCTATATTGTCCCGGGACAGCGTGAGAATTATCATTCTGTTTAATGTCGAAACGTTGACACTAGGTATGACCTCCGCTGTGAGGATTGCAAGGCAATTAGCGGAAGCAGTACCTCTGGTTGTTTTATGTGCGGATCCTTGATTGCCACACAGACGGGTGATCATCTCAACATTTTTAATTGCCTGAGGTTCACATTGCGAGACCAGGTCGTCGGCCAAAAAAGGAGTATCGGTGTAATAGTCAAGCTCCTTTAGCATAAGTGGGATTGTAAAACCGACGCTCAAGTCAAAATACGAATATTTCTTGAAATACCCGAAGAGCGTCTTTACCAGAGTTGTTTTTCCTGCTCCGGATGCACCCTGAAGCAGTAAAGTGTACTGTGGGACTCTGTTTGAGTTACCACGTCTGAACAGGGTGGTCATCATTGAAAGCAGCATAGTCAGGAATATGATAAGTGAAATGTATTTGTTCCTGGTGCAATGTATACACAAATCCAGTGCAGCCATTGCCCTTTTTCGCTCATCATCATTGCACGAAGGCTCGTTACACTCAAATTCCATTGGAGAGCATGTCTCAACCACCCCGTTGCATTCGCCAATAAAGCCTTTATCAGGAAGCACATAACCATTTCTATGCCAACCTACCTTGGTGTAATATTGACGAGTTTCTGCTGTCATAAGTAGTATTTCCAAATACTTGTTGAACGCCGTATAATTCCCACACTGGAACTTAAAACCAAGCTTAGCCAGCCACCTTTTACTTGTAATTTCTTCTGATGTGAGGGTGACTTTGGGGGTCTCTCCTGTTGCGCAGTTCACTAGATCTAAATCTGCTTGAGCCACCTCATCAGGATTATCTATATTACGCCTTATTGTTATATTACTAACAACAAAATTGGAGATTTTCTCCGAAGGTTTATTTTCGCCTCCTTGCATATACAAGCCTGTATTAGTTAGTGTAAATGGGCTCTCGCTTAGTTGGGAAGAATACTTGACTTTTATCTCCTCAATAATTTGCATGATTTCATTTTCGTTCATAATGAATTCCTTTCTTTAGGGATAACCACCCAGTTTAATAATAAGCCTTTGCATCAAGGCTAGTTCAATTATAACATGAACTGCTCTTTTTTTATATTCCTAAAAACGATGATTTTATTTTAACCCCCCTTTGCATTTTTGAAGTTATGAGGCAGGAATTTTTCAGAGATAATACAAATAGTCAGGTAAATAAAGCCCTGGAACAATTAGACATTATGCTGTAACTACCCAAAAATCCAAAGCATTTAGAGTGCCAAATAATTTTCATATATCAAGCATCCGGACGCTTATACTACAAATAAAGCAGCGAAAGGAGACAAGGACAGAGCGCATAGAACTAAGAATGAACCCTTTGGCGGGCTGTATCCCGTCAAAGGTAAACAACACTATAGTGTCTGCGCAGCTGAACTTGCAACGGCATTTTATCGGATTGCTATAGTTGACAGCCGTTTGATATAGTAGTATAATAGTTTTAACTTATGATTACGCTTCTACAAAGAACAAAGCTTTTTCTATAAAACTATACACATGGGGTGATCGGCATGGAATATTCTGACATAATAAATACTATCTTCGAATCCATTGAGTATTGTGATACCCAGCTTTCAAGTCTAAAAAACAAATATAACACTGCCCGCAAAAACAAAGCATTCAACATTTCAAAGTGGATTTCCAAAAATTTTGATTCTATTATGTGCTGCATAGCTTGTTCGCTTGGTCTGGTTCAGCCCGCCACTGAGGAATATATCGACAGACTGCCTTTTGACTTATCTGCTAAAAGGCACGGGGCTGAAACACTGATTCGTGCAATTATTATTCTGACATGTAAAGAATTTGATAATAACAATTATAACTGGATTGAAAACACAACTGATAAAACTATTATTTCTGAGCTTGCAATTCAAGCCGCTCTTTACGATGAGTTTGAAGTAAGCGTAGATGATAATTTGTTATTAGGTTATATCTGTGAATTAATCTATGACTTCTTTTTCTGCTTCCTGCAAACCCTATACTTATACGAAGTTCAGCACTGTAAAAGTTGCGCATTAATTATTTTCAGTACCCTTATAAGAAAGGCTTACTACAAAAAAAGAGTCATTTTTCCGCTAAGGAATCATTACAAGAAAATACTGAACTCAAAAGGGCTTTGCTCCAAAGACCGTATAGGTGCTATTGGAACAAAGATCCTCAGCGAGTTTTGTTCGATGGATTTGGGGCTATCAAGATGGACATCGTTTCTGTCCAGTCAGATGTTATTTTATTGCCGTGATGAATTAAACGCTCCGAAACTGGTTGAAGGATTATCGTCGGATCAGACAAAGATCATCAAGCAAATTTTTGATTTTTTTAAGGAAGAGAGAACTTACAATATGTTTATTAAGATGACTAAGGATGTTCTTCCTGAATATAAGTCCGATAAAATAATAGAAGTGATCATCATACTTCTAACACACAACCAGCTTATTTTTTATACTAATAAAACAAAACAAGATTTTCTTCACTCGTTAACGTCGAAAAATTTTACAATAGAACTTAATACCGAAGGCAAAAATCAAATCTTTTCTTTAGTCTTCCAGCCAGCTTCGTATAACCTCTTAGCAAAGAGAAAAAGGTACTTTATTAATAAAAATACGAAGAAAAATACGAAGAAAAATACAAAGAAAAATACAAAGAAAAAAATGAATGAAAATTCAATTGAGAATTTGATAATCGCGCTTTGGAAGTGTTCAGCCATAAAGTTATTTTTAAACAAGGATCATGAAGTAAACAATTCTATCTGTGAAAATGAGGCAATGTGTCTTCAAGTTATCTCAGATATGCTTAGTTATTTTAGCCAGCCCAAATGCGCATCAGACTATTTGTACTACTATAAAACAAAGTATTTCTACGCTGACCCATTCTTCGCCTTATTCTATATATGTGCAGCGTTTCTTTCTGACGACCTGGTTTTTCGTTGCTGTAACAATGAGATAGATGCGGTCAAGTATGACTGGGCGCAAGTAATCTGGAAGGATGAACCCTTGTCAGATAACTGTATATCAGAAAAGATCTGGTCGTGCTTACACAAGCAACGAACATTTAGTTTTATTTCTGCTATGCTCCGGGAATTAAGCAATAAGTCCGTAAATATCCCCAGATTAATTAGCGCAATATGTAAATTTTCAGACTTGAAACTTCTTGAAATAAAGACTAACAAGCGAAAGAAACAAAACGACGTCACTGAAATATATCGCTTGTTCCTGTGCTTACTATTTGACAGTTCTGACAGATTAATCGAATAGCATTAGCTTTCCACACTATGAAAACACATCTTGACAATATTGACAATCTTGACATGATAGGCAGTAACTATTTCCGTCTTATAGGGGATCCATCTATGTCAATTATGTCAACTTTGTCAACATAAAAAAGGAGTAATGCCGTATCTTTAATAACTCGGGCACTTGGTGACAAGATATTATAAAAAATCGATTGACAATATTGACAATTAAGGGAGCAGATCAGTTACTTCTTGATCAACTACTGATTATAAATCCAAGTCATTGTTAGGATTGTCAACTTTGGCAACTTCGAAATAAGCAAATACATAATATATGCGCCGTGGCATCAACCACGGCGCACTTTTACCTGAGATACTCAAAAAGGCTCGGCAGGAATTTCACCTCGCTGTCCTTATCGAGCGTAACGACATTCACCCATATGCTCTCAAACTCGTTGATCATCTTATTGTAGTATTCATGCCTGAGCTTAGGGTGAAACTCAAACATCTTTTCCTTTGCTTTTCTGACGCTGGACTTCTTTCTGACTAACTTGAGCATATCCAGCATACGGCTTCTCAGCTTTTTGTTCCTGACGCTTGCCCTGACCTTAGCGCAGGCTTTCTTATACGGATAATAATCGGCGTCCAGCAGCAGGCTGTGTGCCATAGCCAGTATCTTTTCCCGGCTTGCTGCCATGCAGTAAGCTACCCGTTCACGGTTGGTATTGCAGCCGGGAGTCTGTTTTTCAAGCGACTTTCTTCTCAGAATACGCAGCTCGACACGCAGAGTTCCCTCGGCTGTTTCCGAAGCACAATCCCGCTGGGCAAGCTCTTTCTTTTTATCGTAGAAGCTTACCTCCAGTCCCTCGGTTTTGTTTCTGACAGTGAAACTGCTGGTGGAATCAAAATTCGTAGAATCATCTATTAAAACCTCGTAACCCTTTTTCATCTCGCTGCGATACATCAGACTTATGTATTCGCTGACATTTTCAGCTGAACCTACATCAACATTTATGCACTGGTCAACCCGGTACAGTTCAAGGGCGTTAATAGAATAGTCCTCTCCGAACTCACAAACCAGCATACTTTCAGCAATATCAAGCGCTTCATTAAGATTTCGTGGGTCGATAAGCCGGGACTTGTCCTCTGTACCAAGCAGGTCGTTCAGGCTGATGATAAAATCATAGTATCCGCTGATTTTTGTCTTTTTAAGAATCACCCGGATTCCCTTACCCTGAAAAATGAATGCGTAATGTTCGTTTCCTTTAGTGTTAGTTTCCACGCCAAACCTGCCCCTGGCTTTGCTGAATAATTCTTTTTCAGCCCGGTGATATTCGATGTGGTTTTTGAAGGTCTTTCTTAACCCAATGGTGTGGATAGAGTAGTTCATAATTGTTTCTCCTAATAGTTATAGTTGAGTATGGTTATTACGGTTTTTATATTCAGAATAACACCGATAAATCCCATTACAATGCTATTTACCCTAGTTACCAATAGAGTACAATATTAACACAATAGTGTATCTCCTTTATGATATTTACTAAACTGTTTGTGAATTATATAATCTTATTTTCTGTCGCCGGCGCAAACATTTTTGTAAATACATTTTGGCGAGGAGGCGAAAGCCGTGGATGAAAAAATCCTGACAATAGACGAATTACAAGACAGGCTCCGTATAGGAAGAAACCAGGCGTACAAGCTGGTGGCAGATAAAAAGATTAAAGCATTCCGCACAGGGAAGCGTTGGAAGATAACAGAAGCCGCACTGAATGAGTACATCAGAAAAAGCGAGGAGAGCGGCAAGGAGTAAAAGAGATAATGAATATATTCCCTTATTTTGATAACACTATAAAGGGAATATTCCCTTAGCCTATTGACCTTTCCCTTATTTTCTGATATAATATAAGGGAAACTCAAAGGAGGTAAGGTAATGCGAGAATTCAATTACTCCCAGATAAGAAATCAGAAATGGGACTCTGAACTGCTGAGTCTTATCGCTGCGATATATAAGGAAGCCGGAAAGCAGGAACTGTATCTGAAACAACGTCCGCAGGAGCTTGAAAAGCTGGTAGAGATAGCAAAAATCCAGAGCACCGAGGCTTCAAATGCCATTGAGGGAATAGTCACGACAAGCACGAGAATAAGACAGCTTGTAGAGGAAAAGACCACTCCCCACAATCGTGACGAGCAGGAAATAGCCGGCTACCGTGACGCACTCAATATAATCCACGAGAGCTTTGACGCCATTCCGGTGACGCAGAATTACATTCTCCAGCTGCACAAAATTATGTACAGCCACATGAATAACCCGAGGGCAGGAAGAACGAAAAACGTTCAGAACTACATCACCGCAACATATCCCGACGGGCACACCGAAATTCTTTTTACTCCGCTTGAACCCTATGAAACTCCGGAAGCGCTGGACAGAATATGCGGGGAATTCAACAAGGTCATCGGTAATATGGAGTTGGAGCCGCTTATCGCAATTCCGGTATTCATACACGATTTCCTGTGCATTCACCCGTTCAACGACGGCAACGGAAGAATGAGCCGTCTGCTTACTTCGTTGCTGCTGTACAGGTGCGGATTCTATGTCGGCAGGTACATTTCGCTTGAAGCGAAAATAGCCAAAAACAAGGATCTGTATTACAGCGCACTCAGGGAATCCCAGACGGGGTGGCATGAGGGCAGTGAGGACGCTGTTCCGTTCATAAAATATATCCTCGGGACTGTTCTTGCGGCGTACAAGGATTTCGAGGACCGGTTCGCCCTGGTTGAGATAAAGCGCACGGCTCTTGAAACCGTCAGAATGGCTTCGCAGAGCAAGATAGGCAGATTTACCAAGCAGGATATCCGGGAATTGTGTCCCTCGTTAAGTCTGAGCGCAATTGAAAGCGCACTCCGCAAAATGGTCGATGATGGCGAGCTTAAACGTGAGGGCAGCGGAAAAAATATCTGTTATTACAGATTAAAATAACAAAAACCGGTGCTCCACAAACGAAGCACCGGTTGATCTATATAAAAGCGGCTCGCACCGCTGATAATCATTTGTTCGTCAGCCTGCGAGCCAATTTGTAGAATGTGGTCTTTTTCATGTCCAGGCGCTTCATCGCCTCTACGGCTGTAATTTGGTTGGACTGCCACAGGTCAATCACCTCGGCGTAATTGGAGGGGAGCGTTGTTTCAGGTCTGCCGAACTTCACGCCTTTGTCGAGCGCCAGTCTGATTCCCTCGGACTGGCGAATGCGGATTTTTCGACGTTCCTTTTCGGCGGTGTAAGCCAGAAGCTCAAAGACGATACTGCAAATCAGATTCTTTTCAAGGTCGGATTTTTCTTTCGTGTTCAGTATCGGCGTGTCGATTATCACGATGTCTACGCCCATGTGCTGAATGTCGAGCCACTCGTCCTTGATCGCACCGTAATCCCTGCCGAGCCTGTCCATCTCCTTGATGACGAGCGTATCGCCGGAGCGGAGCATTTGATTTTTCAAAGCAAGATAACCTTTACGCTGAAAATCCTTTCCGGACTGCTTGTCCGTAACGATGTCACGCTCTTCAACACCGTATTCCAGAAGCGCCTCAATCTGCCGGTCGAGGTTCTGCTCCGTGCTTGAAACCCGGGCGTAACCGTATGTTCTTCCCATAGGACCTCCGTTCGATAAAGTATACTTTTGCGGAAACCGGAAAGCGCCATGATTCTGCGTTCGCAAATATCGGTTCGGCGCTTTCCGGATATGTCCGCAATGTGGGTGAGGTTTCCGAACGCTCAGAACTCACCGCAGTAGTCGTAGGTGCATTCGTTCAGGACTTCGCATAATGCTTCTTCAATCACACCGGGCTGGTAGAGCATTTCTTCTATCTCTTCCACGAAATAGCCGAATAGGTCGATATCTTCATGGGATACGCCGATTGAGCTTGCGAAGTCTTTGAGCTGCCTTACGTCCTGCGGTTCGTTTTCACATGATTCCGTGACACTCCACCAGTCACGTCGGAAGTAACGGTAATCATACATCATCAGGTTTGTTGTGTCAAACATTCCACGCTCCATTGCGCCTGTGTTGTCGATTTTCAGGATATCACCACAACTCGTGTTGATTTTCAAGTGCTCAATGCTGATGATTCCTAGCCTAGCCAGGACACGGTCAAGGATTGCCTCCGTGCTGGCGTAAACGTACAGCCCGCAGGTTTCGTAATGGTACAGCGCCAGCGGGTTATCTCCTTTAACGAAATACACATTGTTGTGCTCGTCCAGAACTGTGAACACAAAAGAACCCTCGACAAGTTCAGCCATCTCGCTTATGTACTGTATGTCGAGGGTTTTCTGCTGCTCCAGGAGCTGCACAGCTATGTAGCTATCCGTCTTGACTGGAGTATTCGGCAGCGACATCTGCTTGCGAAGTCTGACATCGTTATGAAGAACGCCATTGTGTGCAAGCGCAAAGTTAGTATTTCCAATCTTGCCAGGAAACGGGTGATTGTTTCTGTTATCGAGCTTATTGCCCTGGGTAGCCATTCGGGTGTGTCCCATGACTACATTGGAATCATCGTGCAATCTGAGATGTACCTTATGGGCAGCATAGGGACGCTTGTAAATTGTAAGTTTGCCGTTGTGATTGAATGCATAGCCGGTTGCATCAGTTCCGCGCTCCTCGCATTCCTCGGAAAGAACACGAAGCAGCTTTTCACGCTGCTTCGCATTAAGGGTGTGATTGTAGTCTATCAAGCCAAATATTGCGCACATAGTTATTCGTCCTCCTCTGCTGTGATTGGTGTGTTTATATAGAGCTGGCGCTCTTTCAGGTATGTAATAAGTTCGGGCTCGGTACTGTCATCAAGCGAGCCTACGAAGTCCGACCAGCTTACAGATTTCAGTTCAGAATCTGAGAGATCTGTTGCAAGCTCGCAGATTTTATCCACAAGCTCCAACGTTGCAATCAGCGTATTGTACTTGAGCGTGCCACGGAACATACGAAATTCTATCGTATGATAATTCGTAATGTTCACGCAGGCATATCTGCCATTGCAGCCTTTCTTTGCGTCCTCCAGAATTTCTTTTGGACTATTCTTGTAGCCGTATCTTGCCGCCCAGCGGTTCATCTGGTACTCTGTCCTGCGGCTGAATTTCAGCAGCTCCAGCCAGTGGTGTTCCACAAAATAAAGCACCCGGGAAATGCATTCGTCCTGTGCTTCCCGGGTACTGCCGAAGGCTGTTCTGTTGACATGGATATGTAATCCACAAGTGCTCGTTTTATGGCTGCGGTAATCCATGTGGATAGCAGATTTCATTATCTCTGCCCAGGGCATTTTGTCTTTATGATAACGAAGCGACATAGGGTGAGTTACGATTTCCATGCCGTCGTTCAGACTTCCGTCTGACTTAATATAGATGTGCTCCGCAATCCTGTTGCCGATACCCAGAAGCGTATCAGCGTTGTCGCTGTTCTTTCCGCCCTCATCGATTTCAAGTTCCACGCCGAAATAACGCTTTGAGTCACCGTAAAATATGGGTTCGGGTTTGTAGTTGTACTCGTGAATAGAGCTGTTCTGGCGTTCCTCATAGCAGCGGTCGCAGTAGGCATAATCGTCTTCATCATCGTAGTTGGCGTAGTCCCGATGAATGATACGACCGCAGCATTCGCAGGTAGTATAGTAATCGTCGTAGCATGAGTTGCAGAGCGGCATGCTATCAGTGCCTGCATTGTCGTCTGCCCAGATTCTGTCGCCGCAATGCTCGCAGGTGACTGTTTCGCTGCGGTAGCATTCATCGCAGAGTATGCTGCCGTTGAATGTGTAGTAGTCATCGGTTTCGATTGTCGCTCCGCAGCAATTGCAAACGGGGCGGTTGGTTTCGTTGTTGTCCATGGAGTGTCCTCCTCAATATTCTTCTGCCAAAAGCATGGTAGTGTGAGTTTCGTCGTCAATGACGAAAATTTTTGCCGTGATGGGTTCGTCAGTACGGAATTCAAACGAGTGTTCGTAAGCGGGTTCTTCCTGACTGTGTGTGACATGCTGGGTATGGTTCTCTGCCGTAAGTTTGAAAACCTGAAGATAATCCTTTTCGGTTTTCATGCTGTCAATGCAGTTCCAGAGGATTATTTGTGTCAGTATGGGGACTGTTTCACTGATTCCTCTGGTGCTGTATCTTGGATTGCTGAACATTGCTGTTACCTCCTGTGTGGCTCTGTTATGCGGTTTGTGAACAAAACAAAAGCCCCGTCAACGTGAATTTTCATCACGGTAATGGGGCTGTGTTCTGCTGTGAAAATCGGGTGCAGAATAAACCGAAATAAACTACTTCTTCAGCCGGAAATCCGTGCTGTCAAGGCGTTTCATTTCACGTTCTGCGTCGTCGATTTTCTGCTGAAGCTGACTGCGCTTCTCGTCCTTGCGACGCTCGGTCGCTAAGCCGATTATGCCGGATATAACCAGGATACTGGCTTCGGCTATCGCTGCGAGCGTCTGTGCGCTTATTCCTTCATCGGATCACCTCCTCACAACGGTATAATATACCTCTGTGTGGAGCGGCTTTGCGGGTGAACATGGGATTAAATAAACCAAAAAGGAGCGTGTTATAATGCTTAATAATACAAAGAATATACTGACATTAAAAGAGCTGCAGAAGCTTCTGCACATAGGAAAAAACACTGCTCTGCGGTTGGTGCAGAGCGGTGAGATTGAAGCGTTCAGGGTGGGGAATCAGTGGAGGATTACAAAAGAAAGCATACAGAAATACATCAGGTTGTATTGACAGGTAATTGCTGCAAGGATGCCCCTTTTTTTAATCAACGATAGATTTTTAATACAAGTGAAGGCTCGTCAAAACCGCTAATGGATTTGTTACAGATATAACCTGCAATGAAGCTCAACAAACAGCATAGCCTGCTTCGCATGGCGGCTTCGCTGCGTGATAGGGTCAACAAAACTTGCAAACGCATTCTCAAAAACAAGCATTCCGCTGTCGTAAAGCGGCGCGATGGCATTGCAGAGTTCCATCGGCATGTTGCCGACATTGCTTCCCCTCCCGTTCACCATCGTAAAGTTATTCGAATTGTAGGGGTTTTCCCTGTCGCGCAGTACGGTTATCATATCTCCGGACTTCATTTTCTCGATGATCTCAGTTCTGCCGTCGTACCGCGTGCCCTTTGCCTCGAACCGCAGCATTATCCCGCCGGTCTGCGGGTCATACGTTCCGTCGCTTTTATCAAGGTATTCCATCATACCAGGCTCGAAATACTCCGGTGTGACGGTCTGCGATAATTCAAGCCTGTGATGCAGCTTTTCAAGTTCGTTTATCAGCAGGTTCAGCCTTTCATCTTCCATAATCAGACGCCCCCGTTTTCGTCTATCTCACGATAGTATTCTTCCTGATCCGAATAGAATTTCTGGAGTTCGTTGTCGTAGAACACGCCGGAATCCCTTGTTTTCAATATGATATCATATTTATCCACGTTGGTGCAGCCGTACTGCTCGCGCAGAAGCGTATCAAGTTCGTAAATATCTATCTTATGGCAGCGCCTGATGATGTCGGAAACGAAATCCTTCAGCATAAGATCGGTCTGCCCCTTGTACAATATCATCGTGCCGAACATTTTCTGCCAGGAAAATCTCTCATCAGAAAGCAGGAGATTCGCAAAGAAATAATCGTCCAGACCTATCTCGTCAAACAGCTCCGATTCAAAACCGGCACGCCTTATCGACTGAATGCTGAAATACGAACCCTCCTCCACAAAATCATACACCAGGCCGCAGAAATCCCTGAGCATATTCTTGCTTATTCCCGCGCGTTTCAGCTTGCGGAAGCTTATGTAATGATCCGGCTGATATTCGATTATATCCAGGCTTCTTCTTAATTCAAGGCACACCTGATAGAATAATCCCAGGCTGGCATACCGCGCTCTCATCGGCGCATAATCGAATACGTCCCCGCGCCCGAAGAGATCGGCAAAATACGCTTCCGCTGAATTGAAGTGCTGAACGACATATTTTGAATTCACGAGGAAGCCCATCTGCTTCAGGTTGAACGAATTTACCTCCTCAATGTCGGCGTACGGGAATAGCTTTCCGTACACGTCCTTAACTTCATCGAGGAAATAAAAATCGTCGGTGAGCGCCGTGCTCAGCGCATTCATATTTTCCGCGCTCATCTTCTTGTGGTCTATCCTGAAAACGCCGGAACTGCAGTATTTCATGACAGGGGCAAGATAATTGGGTATCATCTTCATATCATAGCCGTATTCCTTATGTATAACTGAGCACAGGTCGTTCAGGCTTATGGGGGCGTTCTCCGCCATTATGTCGTACATCGCCCTATCGCGGTCGGGCGTGCCGAAACGGATATTGGGCATTTTTGAAAAAACTATTCCATGATACGCCGATTTTTCGTCCTTACCTATTACTTTCTTCAGAAGATTATGAAGCTCGTATCCATCGTGGATATCGTATTTTTTCATAAGGTCGGGATAGCTTTCCACGAATTTTACCGCGGATATCTCCACATCATTGAACGACTCAAGATCCAGCACTTCGAGAAGTTCGGCGTGATCCTGTCCGTCAATGTCGTAATAGCGGAATCTCTCGCCCAGCTTCCAGAGGAGAAAACGGCTGTCGGCCAGCTTGTTTTTGCGCGTTCCGAGCACTTCCTCCGTGTAGTACAGCTTCTTGTCGAACGGTATGCCCTCCCTCTCGAGAAAGCCGTTGAATATTTCGGCGAACTCCGAAAATGTCACTTCTTCCGTGCAGTATTTCTTTATGATCACCGGCTCCAGTTCGGAGCGCTGCTTCTCGACCCATCTGACGTCAATGTATATGCGGTTCCTGTTGATGTAGTTCTTTATTCGCAGGCGCATTCCCGCGTCAAGGTTCTGGTTGTCCCTGACCGCTTCTTCCAGCGGCTTTTTCCCCTGTCTGATGTCGAAAAGCTCAAAGTAATTCCAGACATACGGCGGAACTCCGAACCACTGCGAGCAGTCCCTGCAGTCGAAGTCGTAGGTTTCAAAAAGGTACCTGTAATAATCCTCGTCAAACAGGGTAAGACCAGTTCTAGATAAATAGTGATCCCTTATCTTCCTTGCTCCCTTTGATACTAACTGCCGCACACGCTCCCTTGTGACATCATACTTATTGCCTATCTCTTCAAGAGTTTTTCCCGCAAGCCTCAGGGTCACAGCGTCTTTTTCGCGTTCGTCTGCCGTATTGCAAACAGGGATATGGTCGATGAACCTGGGATAGACCCTGTAACAGCGGTAATCGACATATTCAAGGACGCCGCCTGCGACAAACCTGCCGAGTATCCTCCTGACCATATCCTGCGGTATCTCAACGGGCATGGCGAGCCGGGCGATAAGTTCGTTCACGCTCAGCCCCTCAAAGCCGATATTATCGAACACTCCTGCAATTGCGTCACGGACTGCGTCTTCGCTCAGCGCGGCGCCGGCGTCGCCGTTGACATACAGCTTTATCCGTTCGCCATGCGTGGAAATATACTGCGACACCGCGTCGGATATTTCCCTTATTGAACCGGGACCCAGCTTAGGGATATCCGTTAAGTTGCTCTGAGAAAGGAACACAAGGTCGCTCATCGAGTTGTAGCCGTTCGCCGTCAGCTGATTGACTGAGCGGTTAGACAGCTTCATTGCCTTCACCGGAATATCATTGATCCTAACGTACGTTCGGATAACTCCGCGGTACATTTCATCGGCGATAAGTTCCCGGGGCGACATGTTTTTTCTCCGCTCGATATCCTTCTGCTGTGCGGCAAATTTAGAAATGGCGTCCTGATTTGCACGGAGATACCTCTTACAGGATCTCATGATATTCTCTGCGGATTCCCCGTCCATTCCGCGGATCTGCAAAAGCTCGTCCTTGGACAGGAATATTACCTTTTCAAGCCGGTCGTATCCGTTGAGCAGCAGATGATTGTACGCCCTTGCGGGGAGCAGTTCCAGCGAGTCAATGCCTACCCGGTTCGCCGCGAGGAATCCGCAGACCGCTTTCCGGTATTCCTCCGCTTCATTTTCGGGGTCGATGGTCATCTGCCGATTATAATACTCTATCTTCTCAAGTATTTCAGCGATGGATTTTGCGCCAAGATTATTGATCTGCGAAAGAGAATCGCCGGTGTACCCGAGCATATCTCCGATGGTGTGCACGCCTGCGCGGCGGAGCGCGTTTTTAGAGCGCACTGACAGCCCGGATTCCTCAATGGAAACGCTTTTTAAATTCATGATATCAATTACCTGACAGTATTTTTCTGAAACTGTCCGCTATTCTGGACAATTCCTCAAGTTCGGCAATAAGGGACTTCTTTTCTTCCTCCTCCAGCTTGCTGAACAGCCTCGGGTCAATATCAGTGAGCAGAGTCTTACATTTAAACAGATTCTCGCTCGGTCTGTTGACAAGCTGCTGCGTTCTGGTGCGGATAAGCGCGCGTTCCATGCTGCAGCGGATATCGTCCGCAAGATCGCCTCAGTCCACTGCGAATTTATCAAGGTCAGCCTTGCCGGAGGGGGTAATGCCGCTGAATTTCTCCGTTATCTGCTTATTGATGTTATCCTGCTCGCTGAAAAAATCCTCGGAGAGGCCGTTCTTCACCAGCTTCTTGATATCACGGATAAAGATACGCTGGTCGGGTACCGCCTTTAACAGCACGTTGTTGAACGCTATCTTTTTAAGGCGGTCCTTTTCCGCGCCGTTCATCTTTGAGAGAAGCGGAAGCATTTCAAAGAACAGGCTGTAAACCTGATAATCCCTTGCAACATGATACTGCCCGGGCAGCTTGACATACTCCAGGAACTCGCTGATAAGCATGGCGGTCTCTATTCTTTTATTCACATCGGCAACGGTTTCATTCGTGCTTGCCGCGTATTCCTGCGCGGTCAGCAGCTTGGTGACAACTACGTCGCGGTATGTGCCGATCGCATAATCTATCATGTCGTAATCGACTTTTTCTTCCTCGCCGTGCTGTATCGAAAGCTCCAGCAGCTTTATCTGCTTTCTGTCCTTGTTCATGTCGGCGTTCATGATGACCGTTTCAAAGAACTGCTTTTCGCCGCTTTCGCGCTGGATTCGTCGGAGGCAGGTATAGCGCCTGTTTCCGTCAACTATCCTGCCGTCCGCGAGAATTACGCCGGGCTGCTGCTGACCGACAAGCGCGATATTCTTCTGCGTCTTTTTAATTGAATCGGGATTGCTCTCGTAGATGAACTGCTCTATAACGTCGTTGTACTCCTGGCTTTTCAGCGAGCTTAACGCGCCTGCGCCGTTTTCAGCGCGGTATCTGGATATCCATGTTGCGATACGGTCGTTCTGGTCGTTGTAATATAATGCGTCCAGTCTTACGCGGTATACCGGATAAATCTCGGTCTTTCCGTCAAATGTGACCTTTCTGGTATATTTGGTCTTGTATATCTTTTTGGTGCGGATAAGCGTCATGAGGTCTTCTACCGCGCCCTCGCGCATGTCCGTGTCGTCAACCAGTGTCTCCTCTATGGGGATAGGGCCGCTCAGCGAGGAATCAGCCTCTGCTTTCTCAGCATGTCTGATCTCGTTGTACAGCTCCCTTATCTGCTGCGCTCCCTCACGGTCGAGCTTCTCGCACAGCCGCGCCATGGTGTCAAGATAGCGCTCTGCGTCAGGCTGGGGCAGATCCTGCTGACCGATATGCGCTATCGTATTCCTGATACCCATAAGTTCATTCAGCAGATTCCTGCCGTCCAGGTCAAGTTCGTATCTGAAAATATCCTTCCATTCACGCTGGATAACTCTTATGCAGTTGGCTACGTCCAGCGAATCAATAAGTTCCTCATAGTCCCCGTGCAGGGGCAGTTCATCGGCATGATCGTCGAGTTTGTAAAGCACTTCGTCCCACCACTTTGACTTGTACGCGTTGTTCATTTCTGTTCCGACAAACCCCGCCAGTATCGGGTGAAGCATTCTGAAGCCTTTCTGGACATATTCGTAGTTTTCCCGCATGATGATCCTCCTTTATGATAAGTGATATAAAGCAAACGCATTAAATGTATTATATCACAAAATGGCACTTGCTGTCAACAGAAATCCTCTCCTACATTGATTGTTGGCAAATGGTTTTTCTTGTATTCTGCAATGTCAAAGCATTTTTCTGCCTGATATATGCGGGATTATTCCTTATCAGAGTTCCAGCTTTTCAATCTCTATTGCAATTCCCTTATGGCGTTCAAAGAACAGCAGCTCCTTATTGTGTGCAAAATATTCCTTACATCCGAATTTGCTTATGTATGCGGCACTATGACAGTTTACGGTAAGTTCAGTTACAATAACAAGCATTTCGTTCCCGTCCCCGAAAACCTCTTCGCTGAACGCAAACATATTCGAGAGCCTCTTTCCGGTCACAACAGAAGCTGCTTTCAAATCTGCTACACGTTTGTTGAAATCCCCCTTCACTATCTCAAATGCCTTTGCAGGGTTTGTTTCAGAGCCTACCTGCTTTGCCTGTTCATCGAGTATTTCGGCAAGCTGAAGGCACTTTCTATGAGCGGCTGCGTCAAGGCTTCCCGACTTCTTTCCGGCTGCGGCTTTCTTTCTGTTGTCATCAGCGAGCTTAGCAAGAAGTTCTGCAGGTTCTTTTGATTGGGCCGAGGTAGTTTTAAACTGACGCAGCACGCCCATTAGGTCGGCAATTACGCTGTCATTTGTCATTGTATCAATAATGGAATTGTTCACTCCATCAAGCATTAGACCAATAAGCGAGAGTTTCTCGTCAAACTTAGCCGCCCCAGCACGCTCTTTTATCTCATGAGAAGCTTTTCCCGAAAGAATATCCTCTACCTGATAATCGCTTCTGTACTTATTGAACAGTTCGTAGTATCCGGCAAAATCAGCAGCGATTTTCGGATTCTGGAGATACTGCGAAATAAGCTTCTTATCAATCTTTAGACTACATTCTTCATATACGGTCATTATCCGGCTAAGGTCATCCCAGCCGCGCGCAGTTACAAAGGTTTTTCCGTCAACAGTAGACTCCACCTTATAGAAATTGCCCTTCTTGATTTCAAGATAGGTTATAATTGCGGGATGAACCCCAGTCTTATAGGCATATTCCTTCCAGCAGTCAAACTCAGGTTCGATATCTATACGCTTTAGTCTATCCCATGTTGCTATATCAAACTCACGGACTGAGTTGTTGTACTCAGGAGGATTTCCTGCCGTGACGACAATCCAGCCATCTGGGACTTTGTGCCTTCCAAATATTTTATACTGCAAAAACTGTAGCATAAGAGGTGAGAGTGTTTCTGAAACACAGTTTATTTCATCAAGAAACAATATACCCTCGGTTACACCCGTTGTTTCCATAAGGTCATATACGGAAGCAATTATCTCACTCATGGTATACTCAGATACGTCGCATTCAACTCCGCCGTAATTCTTATGAATGATAAACGGCAGTCCTAAGGCACTCTGCCTTGTATGATGCGTCATAGAGTAAGACAGAAGACCAACACCCATTTCAGCAGAAACCTGTTCCATAATTGCGGTTTTTCCGATACCAGGTGCACCAAGCAGGAACACGGGACGCTGTTTTTCGGGCGGCAGAAGATAATTCCCGAACTTATCCTTTCTAAAATATGCGGTCATTGCATTCTTTATTTGTTCTTTTGCTTCTTTTATATTCATACTGCACCTCAAATCTCATTTCTCTGTAAGATAAGCTTAATCGCCCATACAGGAACATCATAGTTATTATACTCGTCGTCAATAAAGACAAACGCCGTGTGGTAATCAGGTTGTCTTGCGGGGAAGTCGCCGTATCCGTCAGTGAAATAAATCAAGCCTCGCAGGTCATTGAATTCTCCGCAATCCACCAATGAATTGACATAGCTGAACACAGGACGGAAATCCGTTCCGCCAAGACCTTTCAAGGTCATTTGCTGAAGGTAGTGGTCGAACTCCTCCTGCGAGGTAATCTTCACATCCTCCTGAATTGCTGCATCGCACTGGATTATGTGTATATTTACCTTTGAATGAAAGCTCTCGCTCTGCTTAAGAATATTGTAGGTTTTCTTTACAAAGGTCTGAACGAGTTCTCCCGCAACTGAGCCGGAAGTATCTATCGCAATAACAAAGTCGCGTATACGCCTTTCGTCCTTGTATTCCAGCGGCTCGATAAGCGGCATATTTTTGTACATATTCAAGCCATATGTATAAAATATATAGTCGAACTCGTCGTCATTGACCCGCATGATTTCTCGCATAACTGCGAACTTTTTCAGAAAAGCAGAATAGTCGTATTTCTCGCGATTTACAGCAGCAAGATTCTGCACCAGTGTTCCTGCGTTATTTCCTCGCTTCTTAGAAAATGTTTCAAGATCGGTCTGCATACGCTCGGATATTTCCTGCCATTCTGCGGCAAGAAGAGTAGAAGAACCTGTTGTTGTGTTACTATACAGATTCCCGTTCAAATCGCTGTTTTCCGATTGACTGTTGCCTAAAGCGTTTCCCATATTACGCATATACCATATTGCGTGTTCGTCAAATGAGAAAAGCTTTTGCAGTTTTTCCATTTCATTTGCTGAAATGTGATTGTTCAGAAAAAAGTCGTACAGTTTTTCTGCTGTGAGGAATCCGGTCCTTTCCCGCAGTTGTTCAGCTGCCTTTATCTGCTCAGCCTGTTGAAGTATTGCACTTACACCAAGTTCATTGATTATGCTCTCAACAGCAATATCGCAAGCAAGGTCCCACAACTCGGTGTTGATCCGTTCTGTCACAAACCAATGGCGGAAAACGCAATGGAACAGTATATGCAAATACCACCTTTCGGGGTAACATTTATTCGTCTTGTATGCACGCAGTATGTATATAGGGTCATAGTACAGCATTCTGCCGTTGGTGGTGATTTTTCCATCGTATTTTTCCTGCTTCAGCACACTTATTGCACTCTGCAAGAAGCGCAGATTTACTGTTGCGGTGTTCTGTGCAAGTGTCATCACCTTAGCAGCCAGTTCGTCTATTTTGTTGCTTTCCAATTAGTTCACTTCCGTTCGGGGATTTGATATAGAAACTCATGTAGCCTGCACCGAAAATCGGTGCAGGCTATAATTATCAGTCAAGAGTGTACGCATCCATCGGGTCGAAATCCGCATAACTCTTGTTCTTGAGTTCCAGCAGGGCAGCCATACAATTCACAGCGTTGTTGTCGTTTGCAACGGATATGTAGTAAGTCAGCTGTTCAAGGGTTGCATTAGCGACAAGCTGAACGGCAGATGTATCGTCCTTTGCGATTCTCTGCGGTACTGTCCATCTGTCAAGCAGGGAAATTATGTGGTTGTTCTTGCGGGTGAGCTTCTCAATTTTGAAATTCTTGATAACAACTTTCTCCGGAAGCTCATGACGATGCCAAACTGTAAAATCACATTCGTAACTACAATCAGACATATTTACACATATATCATTGTGAAAATCATTATCCTCTATTGCAATACCGTGTTTTTCAGAACCACGGAAGAAATTGAAAGGAATTTCAATGCCTTCATAACGGTCGGGCTTGATTGAATTTACGTCTGCGACAGGCTCCCAAATCTGCGCAAAAGGCTGTTTGAGTCGATTGTCGGTAAAGTATTTCTGCCATGCAAGGATTTCTTCACAGGTCATATCCATGGGGTGGGCAACGGTTATAGGCGATTTGCCTATCTTATATTCAGCACCATCACTTCTTACTGCACCGGTTTCGTTAAGAGTAAACGTGCTCTTTCCCTGACTCCAGACGATAAGGCTTGCTATCTGGCGAAGCATCATTTTATTTTGATATGCAGCTACCCATTCATCTGCTTTTCGAGATTTTCCATCCAGAAAACGCTCGAAAAGCACTTTCTTTCTGGCGTCAACCAGTCCCTTGACAGCCTTCTTTATTTCAGAAAAACTCTTTGTCGCAGCAGCATATTTGGTTTCATCAGCGCCCTTTTTAGGAATGCTCTTAACAACCTTGCCCTCTTGTGTGGTAATTCTGAAAGTGAAGTCAGACAGCATTTGTACTGTTACAGTCTGGTTTCCGAGGTCATAAACCTTGGTTCCGTTTTCATCAAGATCAACATCAGCTGCAAACCGATCGCGTAGTGCGTCAGCAGTTGTGCCGCGTATTTCGGCATACTCTTGAAGTTCATGGTACTTTTCAGCAAACAGCATTGCAGCACGACTGTTGTTATACATGATTGCTTTGCGGAATGTGCGTAAAGGCGGCGCATCATTACCCGAAACAGAAGAACGCCATTTCGGTGCAATTTTTGTTAACTCTTCCATCAGTTCATCGCTGCCATAACGGCATATCGGATAAGCAAGATACATCTTCTTTGACTTGCCTGAAATACCAAGATGGAATTTAGCTAATTCCTTCAATGCTTCCTGTAAACTGTCGGGAGAAATTTTCTCCAGCAAAGGTTTTATATCTGACGGTATTCCCGGTTCTGTATACTTGCTAACGATTATATCTCGCCACTGAATATTATCTGTTTTGACGCAGGAAATCAGAATATATTCCATAATATAGTCGGGCAGCTTTTTGCCATCAGTACCCATAAGATCCGGCAAAAAACAAGACGAATAAAACTCAGCGCACTGTTTTGTTACCTGATTTATACTCAAACCGTCTTTTTCAATCAGTTCAACCGCTATTCTCTCTGTTTCAGACAATTTAACTGATTTTCCCGAATACTTTTTCAAAAGAGCAGCGTCCTTTGAAATTGTTTCGAATGCCTTTTTTCCATTCTTTGCGCTTTGCAGGGCTGCAAATAACTGCTTGCCCAAATCATCTTCAATCATTCCACTGAAAGAGATTAAAAGAGCGGCAACAGTATTACACTCTTTAGCAGTGGATGTGTTTTCAAACATTGTTAACATTGATTGAACTATTGCGTTAAGTTGATTTGGGGTCATTACTGCAGTATATCCGCTCAGCAAAGTTTTGCTCTGTCGTGTCATAAACAGATCGAACCGATCCTTTTCCGATAATGCTTTCCATGTATCAGCATCAAGTAAAACATCCTTTATATCTTTATCTGTCAGACGTTGGATTACGCTGTCGGGAATGGTTATTTCGTTGAGGCTCGTGCAGTCTTTGAACGCACTTTTTCCAATGCTTGTCACGCTATCGGGGATAATTATGCTAGTGAGGATGTGGCAGTCTTTGAACGCACTTTCTCCAATACTTGTCACGCCGTTGGGGATGATTATGCTGGTGAGGCTCTTGCAGTATTCGAACGCCATATCTCCAATATTTGTCACGCTGTCGGGGATGGTTATTTCGGTGAGGTTCTCGCAGTCATGGAACGCCCTTTTTCCAATGCTTGTCACGCTGTCGGGGATGGTTATGCTAGAGAGACTTTCGCAGTAGGCGAACGCCCAATCTCCAATACTCGTCACTCCATCCGGAATAACCACCTCAGTAACTCCATCTTCCTCTGTGTATTTTTTCAGCACGCCATCTTCAATTTGAAATCCCATAATAAACCTCCATAAATTTTTCCGGATATCTCCGGTGTCGTTTATGTCAACCTGCATAATCCCGCAGGTCAAATCCGTTTTTCCTTGCTATTTCAATCAGCTTTTCCGGCGAAGCGTTTTCCACCTGAGAAAGCTCCATCATCGCCACCGGAAACATACTCATCGCCGTGCCGAAATAGTCGATAAGGTCACGGCGGAGTCTTTCAATATCAATATTCATCAGGTCAGCCTCGCGTACATATCGCCGATAGCGGTTTTCGCTTTATAGAGGATTTCCTTTTCGCAGAGGGATTCAAGCACTTTCTCTATTTCACTGCGGTCAGCGTCAGAAAATTGTTCGCAGACGCCGTCAAGATCGAGCCACGGGTCGTTATCGTCAAAGTATTTTGCCACCTCGCCCTCAAGACCGCTTAGTCTGACAGTTGGTGCAGGGAGTTCCTCCTGTCCGCTTGCAATAAAATCCGTAAGCATAGACATACCAAATTCTCCATCGAGATACTCTGCGTCTTCATCACTGAGTCCGCCGTTAGCATAAGCAAAACCGAGAATATACTTCAGTATCGTCAGTGATATCGGAGATTCAAGCTGCGCTATATTATCCAGGAGCTGTGTAGTGCTTTCTCTGTCAGCATTCATTGTCATGGAATATATTGTTTCGTTATCTGCATTGAGCACAACGCCGATCGTTCTGTCCAGTATACTTTTCTGTTCATCGCTCAGCACTGACGGAAACCCAAGCCCGAAACCCGCTCCGATGAACAACAATCCAATCTGCGTTTCATTCTCAAAATCTGAATTTGCTATCTCGCCGATGCATTCGAGGATTCTGCCTGTTATTTCTTCTTCTGAAGCGTTCTTGTAAAACGATTCAATGTTAGCGAACATATTGCTTCTTGCGTACATGTCTTTTCTCCTTTTTCGTTGGATTTTATGAGTGCTTCAGTGAAGCCTTGCATTCTTCGTACTGTTTTTTGAGGGATTCAAGTTTCTCCTCAGCTTCTGCAACAGCTATCTGTGCATTGCTGAAATCGCTGCGTATCTTATCGGTTTCTGCTTCGGCAGCTCCAACGTCAGCAGACATACGAGTCTTTACGATGTCGTATTTTTCATTCGCATCGTTTCTTGCGTCAAGCAGATCCTTGATTTCAGCTTCCAGTTCGGCAATTCTTACCTTAGCCTGCTTCTTCTTACCGAACGCAAACACCCCGAGTGCTTCAAGCTCGCGTTCTGCCTGATTCTTGCGCTCAACTCCATCTTTGTATGCCTGTTCTGCCTTATCCTTTACTGCCTTTGCAGAATCATGCTTTGCGGTGTATTCGGTTCTTAATTCGGCAAGTTTCTTTTCAAGTTCGCCAAGGGTCAGGTATTTTTCCTTGCACTCTGAAAGCTTATTCTGTGCACGGTTTACCATAGTTTCCGCATGGTCTACTTGTTCTTCCAGCTTTATAAGCTGCGCTTCCGGGAAAGCGTTGTATCTGTTTTTCCACTTACTCTTTATGTAATTGACGGTTGACGGTATATAATACTTACAATCTTCGGTAGTATCATTGTCACCGTAGTTATAGTATTTTCGTGCAAGCGTTAATCTATCATCGAGATCCCAAAAAAGGTCATTGAACATATCAACAACAGCTTTTACATCATCAAATTTGGCGTTTCCTGTCATAATTTTGTCGGCTTCACTGTCAAATTTTTCTATTAAATTGCTGAACTTTTTTCCATATTCCCTTTGGATATCATGCATGTATATATAGTCGGATTTCGGGGGCCATTCGTCACGTCGATAGTGCTTGTCAATGCTGCGTTTTCCCTCAAGATATGCTGAATGCCAGCCCTCTCTGATCGAGCTTTCTTCATCTTTTATCTTTGAAATCAGGCTTTTGATTCCCTTAGGCGCAGCCTTTGCGTTCTTTGCTTTCCCGCGGGTGCTGCCTGAGCTTTTGACAGAGCTGACGGAGATGTGATCAGAACCGCCTTTCGATGCGCGCTTCATGGTGTCAAGCCATGAATTAACAATGCCGAGCATCTCACTGTCGGACATTCTTTCATTTATAATAACCCTGAACTGATACATATGACCGAAAGGTCCGACCTGAATCTGAAAGTTTGAACAATCCACGCTTGATTTCTGGTGAACATATGCGCCCTTTATTGAGCCGTGTTCATATGAATGTATTTCCGTTTTATCTCCGGTTGTGCTTGACAGTAACGCTGCTATAGCTTGCATTCCCGGAACCACATTGTTGCTAGGAACAGACTTGCCATCTCCCTTGACATGGTCTCCTGACGCCATGAACGCAATCAGCACCTGACTGAAGTCGCCCATGGAAATATCAGCAGGTGCAACGCCAGGCTTGCTTTTGAAAGCGACAAAGCTACGTTCCTCCGTTATTCCCACTCCATTCTCTATGACGGTAAAACCGTCAGGGAGCAGAATTGAATAGTGCTTTGCGAAAAAAGTCTTGTTACCATTGAATGTAATTCTCATTTTTCCTCCAAAAGTATTATAATAATTATATTATATCCATCAGCATAGACAGAATCTGTCACTCTTCCAACTTATTCTTCAATAACCTCAAGAATATTGCCTTGGCTTCTGAGCCACATATCCACGCCGTCGCCGTAGACCTCAGCAGTAATGAGCCAGCCGTTTTCATCGTGCTTTATCACCTCTGCGGTTGGAAGCCTGTCCAGCACGGCTTCAATGCTCAGTCCCTTGTACAGGAACTTTATTCTCCTGAGCTCTCCGCCGAACATGAACTGAATGCGTTTTCTGAACTCGCCCTCCTCGAACCGCTCAGCATACGGGATTCTGAAATGCTCGTCCAGCGTCTTGTATTCCGCGATCCTGTCGATACGGTAGATCGTCGGGAACGGACGTTTGGGCACGTCCGGAGTTTCGTCGCTTGCGCAGATATATGCAGTAAGATAGAAATAATACTCCGAGAACATAAGTCCCACCGGCTGGATCAGCCGCATGACCTTATCGGGTTCTTTCAGCTTCTGGTAGCGGATACGCATGAGCCTGTGCTCATAAACTGCGCTTCCGATATCCCAGAGCATATTAACGAACTTCTTTCCGTGATGCGGCTCAAGGTAATGAAACTTCTCGTTCGCGATAAGCGCAGCGACCTTTTTCCCGTCCTCATAGGGAACGCAGTTGTGAAGCAGCTTGTCGATTATCGGGAACATTTCCTCTTTGACCATCGAACGGCTCTCCAGCAGGATTTTACACACTGACAGCACCTCGCTGTTGGTAAGCGAAGTGCGGCTTTTCTCTGCAAGCACATAGCCTTTCTTCGTGCGGTCGTATATTACCTCTTTTCCCAGCTCTGCCTTATCGGTATAATACGCACGCAGATCGTCAAGGTCGCGCTGTATGGTGCGATCGTTCACATTATGACGAGCTGCTTCTTCTGACTTTACTATGACCCGTCCATCTCGCAGGCGGTTGTGTATATCAATGATACGCTCCGTTTTTTTATCCATCAAACCCACTCCTCGTCAAGCTGTTCATCAAGGCTTGTTGATGTATTTTCCGTGCCGAAACGCTCAAGCAATTCAAGGTATACGCGGGCAGTGGTTTCAGCATCAGCAAGAGCCCGGTGAGCCCTCGGATTTGTGATATTTAAGTACTGCGAAAGCTCGCCAAGGCTCAGACCCTCGCACTCCAGCTGACTGCCGTGTTCCTTTGCCCAGGTCTTGACATCGAAAAATCGGTTTTTCAGTGGACGAACTGCGTATCTTCCGGCACGCGCCAGGAACTTATTATCAAAGGCAGTATTGTTGTAGCCTGTCACGATATCATTTCTAATGAAATCTGCAAACAAATTGAATGCATCCCACATTGTCGGCGCAGACTCCACCATATCTTTTGAGATACCGGTAAGCTCGGTTACTTTATCTGAAACAGCTTTCTTATACGGCTTCACAAACGTTTGAAACTGCTCTGTTATCTCACCGTCAACGACCCGGACGGCACCTATTTCAATTATCACGTCCTTAGCAGAGCTTAATCCGGTAGTTTCCAGGTCATACGCTACAAAACTCCGGAAACCGGCATTCCTTTCTATAATGAATTCCGGGTAATCTGCCTGCGACATTTTTTCTGGAACGCTGTCTTTCCTGTAAGCAGGCATTTCCAGCGGAACGCCAAGCGAGTTCATGAATTTTATATAGGCTTCCTTATTTTCGCGGCTTGCCGGAAGATATTCCTTTCCATTCCTGCGGTATGCGATATTGTCAAGGAGTTTTTGCATTTCCACTTTCGCTTTGTCAGAAACTTGGGAAACAGCAGCTCGGAGCTTATTTTCCGCTCTGTCATATCTGCGCGTTCTTATCAGATATTCGCCCAGATGGATCGCCGCAATTTCCATTGTCGGCTCACCGATATCGTTTGCGACAGCTTCAGCTTTCTCATACTCATGCGTAGAATAGTACGAACCGAGCAATACGCCGCGAACATCCTCCTTTTCTCCGACGCTGAGAGAATCGCTTTCCAGCATACCGGGTGCAATAGCTTGAAGCCAGTTATAACTTCTTGTTCCGAGAAAATATCCGTTCATCAGACTGCGAAGCTGTATGTATTCACGTCTTGGCGAAGCAAGAAATCCTGCAAGCGCAAAGGCAGCATATCTGAAATTGCCAGGATTCTGAAGCTCAGAAGCCAATCTGTTCCACAACTCATTTTCGCCCGATGAAACATCATATCCGCTTATTTCAAGACACAGCCTTTCAATATCAGCAGTATTCTGACAGCTTTCGCAAAGTATATCGCAGCATTCTTTTCCGCAATTCAGGCAGTATTTCATCTGATCTCCTCCAGTAAATTCTGCTTCCGGCAGAAGTATTTCATGTTGCAATAATGACAGCTATATGTATTTCGGCAGTCGTCTGTGAAGTTCCGGTTTTCAATATTCCGTATTGTTCTGGAAAGCTCTGAAATTGCGGCGTCTATGTTATTTTTGTTATACTCGAATATTACCCACGGGTCGCCTTCAAAAACGCTGGTATAGTACAATTTCATTCCGGAAACACGCTTTCCTAAGCGCTTTTCCGCAAGGAATGCGTATATCTCGAGCTGCCGCCTGTAATGGTCGATACTGTCCGGATAGCACTCCACGTCAGGCTTTGCTCCGGTTTTGTAATCAATTATTTCAAGGGTATCTGTACCAGGGTCGTATTCGATAAGATCTATTATCCCCTGTAGAATAAAGTCAGAAAGGATAAGGTTTATCTCCTCTTCGCTTTTCCATACACGCAGGATATCATCACCACGGTTTCGGAAATAGCACAGGACATGTCGCAGAGCATTATTTTTCTGCTCCCCGTCAAGGGAATATCCGGTAGAAGCTTCGATCCCGCTGCAGCAGATACTGAACCATTCGCGGAGCATATCTTCCGTAACATTCCTGCCGCCGCTGATGATATATTTATTCATGCTTTCCAGCGTTTCGTGGACTATTGAGCCTATCGAGGTATGCAGCATTTTATGCTGCGCCATTCCGAGCTCCTTATAGTACTTATATTGCAACGGACAGCTGTCGTAAATCGAGATATGAGAAGTGAATGAATACACCCGCTTGTAATGTGCCTTTTTTGTCGCGGAAACTGCTGTATCATGCGGAATTCCCGAAACATCCGGCACGGCGTTCAACTGTTTTTCAAAGCACGGGCAATCGCCATGAGAGCAGAGTATAAGCATATCCTGTGCCCTTGAAAAAGCCGTATAATATAACCTCCAGAAGTCAAACCTGCCGATCATGTCGTGAGGTTCAAACTGACCTCTGCCGAAGCAATTCAGCTCTGCGGAAAGCATGAGCGGATCAGCCTGCAATTTCGGAGTATTACCAAGCGAACCGGCTATCACGACCGGGAACTCCAGTCCCTTTGACTGATGAATAGTCATGAACGAAACACAGCCATGCGGCGCATATTCGGCGTTATCCTCATATTCACCTATGCCGTCAATAAACAGGAAATTCAGATATACGTTGAAGAACTGCTCAGGCAACGCTTCTGTTATCGTATGCATATCATGAAGCCGACCGAACCGCGAAATAATGCGGGATATCTCCGCAATATTCCTGGAGGCGCGGACGTTTACCGCAATATCGTCAAGGCTCGTGGATAGAAGTCTGCGAAACGGCGCAAAGGATATGATCTTGTAAAACACATCAAGCAAGATTCTCTCTGCGGAATTCTTTATCTGTACGCTTTCTCACGAAATATAATCGTGCAGGTCTTTATCAGCCTTAACAAGCAGCGAAGCCGCTCCGACGCCGGCTTTGTAGTAGCTTCTGAGATTCTCTGGTATAGCATGAATGAATGTATTCTTCCGTAAATCTGCGAAATAGTCCGCAAAGCACATTATAAGCAGACCTATGATCTGCTTTACCTCGCTGCGCATGAAAAACAGCTCTGAACGCGGTGAATACACCGGTATTCCCTCGCTTTCAAGCAGCGACATGAGCTCCAGCGCCTCGTTACTTTTGACCGAACGGAACAGAAATGCCACTTGGTTATAGTCGGTTATCGTTCCGTCTGCTTTCATGCGTTTCAGCATGGAGATAGTTTCTGAGCTGCTGTTACTGCGGAATACCGCATGGCAATCACGCTTATCAGAGCGACCTGCGGACAAGTGTTTTTCAAAGCGAAAGCAGTTCCATTCAAACGGAGCGTTTTCCATGAAATCGCCGTAAAAGCGGATTATATCCGTCTGTGAGCGAAAATTCGTATCAAGGTATATCTTCTCACATTTACCCTCAGGAAACCTGTTCGGGAACTCCAGAATATTGCGGATAGTTGCGCCGCAGAAACGGTACATTCCCTGGTCGTCATCGCCGACAACGCAGATGTTTCCGTGCTTCGCCGCAAGCAGGAACATCAGTTTCTCCTGTATGCAGTTGGTGTCCTGATACTCGTCAACCATGATGTACCGCAGTCTGTTCTGAATACGCTCCAGCACAGCAGAATCTGCTTTCAGTGCATTATACGTCAGGGTCTGGATCATGGAGAAGTCCATTACGCTGCGCTTCTTGAAAAGCTCATCATACCGCTTCATCAGCTTTGCAAGCAGACGGATATCATCGTCTGGTGAATTCTCCATAGCATGGATATCAGCCAGCTCCTCACGAAGCCGGCTGACGTATCTGCATATTTCTTCGGACTGCTTCCATACTCCCATGGAAGCAGGAAAATCCCTCGCAAAACCGCTGAAATTCCGGAAAAGGTCGATGTTACGGCAGACCATATAGGTTGACTCGAATGCGTCCACAATGCCTGGTATTCCGTCGGGGCAAAGCTCCGTATTCTCTTTCAGCAAACGAAGGCACACCGCATGGAACGTTCCTATATACATCTCGTTAAGGTTCACGTCAAGACCCAGTGCGGCGAACTCATCAGAGATACGTGTGAGAAGCTCACGTGCGGCTTTTTCGGTGAATGTCACCACCATTATCTCACTCAGCTTAACGCCCATGTCAGCGACAAGATGCGCAATGCGCTTAACGATAGTGAATGTCTTGCCCGTGCCGGGACCGGCGATAAGCAGAACTGCGCCCTCGGTCGTGGTTATGGCTTTCTGCTGAGGGGGAGTGAGCATAAGGTGAGCCTTCTTTCGGGTTATTTAATCATATAATAGAAAGCACAAGGAGTTCATTGTCACTTTCTGTTGCTCCGACAAATTACTTTACCTCAAATTCCACGCCGATAGCCCGCATGAAATCAAAGACCTGTTCCAACTGGCGTTTGTCTCCCTTAATTGTAAGAGTGATACCCTCGTCAGTTGAAGCGTTCTGCGCGATCTCGCTGCGGACAACGCTTCTTGCCGTGCCGCTCTCCTCAAAGCCCGCCCTTTCATGCGCGGAGGACAGCTCCTCGTTTTTCTTTATGCAGTCTTCAAGTGACGCGCCTGCGGTGTAGTTCTCGACCAGAGTGTCGATATAGGGAGATCTCAGCTCCCTTATCTGCTCCAGCTCGCCGATCACCCTGCTTATTGCAAGCTGGATCTCTTCCTGCGTTTTCCTGAGCGAAGCACTGGCGTTCAGCCACTTCGGCGAAAAGATCTTCTTCCAGATCGGTTCGGCAAGCGTACCGAAGGAGCCTGATTTCTGTATGTAGTAGTCGTGAAGCTCGCGTTCCTTTTCCGCTTTTCGCTGCTCTGCGAATGCGTTTACCGAAGCGGTGATTTCTGCTGCACGTGCGTCAAGCATTGCCGTAAGCTCCTTGACCTGCTTCTCGACTGCCTCGTACGGAGCAAGGCACTGTGCCTTGTATTCCTTGCGTTTATCCTCCAGCAGCTTTTTGGTTCGCGTGAGCTCGCTCTTGTCGCTTTTGGCAGAGGCTTCGTCGGTGTAGACTGTATCTCTGCCACTGTCGATGATCTTCTCCAAATAGCTGCGAAGCATCTCAAAATTCCACGAAGTTATATCGGTAGATTGAAATGCGGTCAGTTCGAATTCCTGCATAAATGATCCTCTTATTCAAAATCATCAAAGCAACCCTCTGCGCATTTTTCGCACACAGGTTCACCATCATCATTGAAATTCTCTATCTTGTCGAACTCAATGAATGAACCGCAGGAAGCGCAGCTTATTCCCTCGGTTTCGTTTACCTTGCTGCTTCCTGCTTTTGAAGTATATTTATTCATAGAAGCGCCGTCGCAATCCCAGCATATATAGGCTTCCATTTTAAGGGCAGGCACAGCGCCGCATATCTGCTCATATACCTCTGAAGTGAAATCGTTGATATAGCCTTCACCATCCAGAACAGCCTTTGTTTTCTTATCGTCCGGGCGCTCGTCAAAATCATCGGGAAGCTCCATGGTATCAATGAGTTCCGGATAATTCTCCTCTAAATATCCTGTGAGAAGAGAGATATCGCTTTTGCTGCCGGTGAATGTTGCCTTAAATGAACCTTGCATGATTTTGTTCCTCTGAATAAAAAGTAGATTACAGGGCTTTGCCCTGAGTCACATTATACGCATTTCCATAGACAGAATCTGTCACTTTCCGTATAATTCTGATAATTCTTTCAGAGTTTTTTTGTAAAATTCAGAATAATCATTATTCGGACAGTGTATTTCACGGATAACTATTCCGTAAGCGTTCATAAGTATGCGTTTCGGATCATCAGCCGACATCTCCCATGCGGGCACATAATAATATATCTTTCTGTCCGGAAAGTGACGCTTTTTGCAGCAGGCGAGCCACCATATGTCCGCCTCGCACAGATCCATTCCGAAGCCGACCATATAGACATCACACGTCATGAAGCAATCGACCCAGCTGCGTATTTCAAAATCGCCGCCGTTCTTTTCGGCTGCGCGCCAGCCTTTCAGCATCTGAGGTATGTACGACTGTATTCTTGAAATCAGCTTGCCATAAAAATAGTGCCCCATTATAACAGAGTTAGGGGCGCATGCGTGTCCATGGATATGCCAGATTTTCTTTTCAGCTCCATCAACGCTTGCGGGGATATGCCCGAACAGCGTCATGTCCGTTGCCCTGTGTTTATGGTCAACCGGGTAACGGCAGCGGAATGTATTGTTATCGCTCACCGAATGCTCAAGCTCATAGGTATAGTTAGTTGTCAGAATGCCTGTAAACGGGAGCTCAAGGACTCTTTTGGTAAAGGCTTTCTGTTCATCATTCAGAGTGATCGACTTCAGCCTTTCAGACAACCCAATCATCGCCTTGTCAACATTATCATTAGATGCAGCTACGATCTGCATATTATAAGGGAGCTTTTTCAGAATATCCTGAGATATGTTTACGCCATATATTTTGGCAGTATCATTGATTATCTTATCCCACTTTTCAGCGATCTGAATACGCTGTGCTATGCCATTACCAACAAACAGAACCGGTCTTTTCTTTTTCATATCATTTTCCATTCAGTAACGAATTGCGTTAGGGCTGCTTATATTCCCATGTGTTTTGTCGCATTTAATATATTTTGATTAATTTTTGCCCGAATTTTTATACATATTATACCACAAATCATTACAACTGTCAATATGAAAAAATAATATGATCAATGTAGTTTTACACATTTCAATCAAAAAACTATTCCATTGCGGCGTCTACCAATATGCCTGCCTTATAAGAGTGGTATTTGCGGTGTTTCTCAGTCGGAGTCGTTCCTCCTACCGAATGGGGAATTACTGAATAAAATATATACCGTGGCTTTTGGCGCTTGACAATCACACCGTACTGTGATATACTGTTTGCATGAGGTTAAACAAATGGCTTTATAGAGCGGTAAATCTGGTCGCAGGTTTCCGCTGTCACGGGTCATCTCGACCATCACGCTCTCTACCCATGTGTTGGTAGAGATACAGAATCCCTCTTGGAATGCTTTCCGAGAGGGATTTTCGTTTGTATTCGGCTCTATCTCTTATAGATGTTAAATGAATGCTTGTTCGTGTTTTCCCTGGAGTATATATGAGAGTATGGGTGTCAGCATGGGTGTCAGAATAGTAGAGGTTATCGCGGCATAGGCAGGAATTTTCTTCCCACGCTTCGGGTCAATGAGTATTCACAGCCGCATAATAATTCAGATGGTATCGTGACCGTTACCTCTACCTTTGTGTCATAGACTACCACGCTTTTCACATACTGACCTATGAATTTCTTGCATTCCGGGATATTTCTTTCATAGATGTATATGGATAGGTCGCTTATGCGTTCAGTCAGTTCTGCGGTGGATATATCTATATCAGTTTCTGTGGTACTTAGCGCTTTCTGACGTTTGATACATGAATATTCATCGGATTTGAGCTGAGATAATATTTCTTTACAGTCGTCCTCTGCAATTCCGTCAGCTATTGCATTCAGAATGTTCTTACGGCGTGTCTTTATGCGTTCCAGTTTCATAGTCAGGTCTGCTAATTCCTTTATCACGCTTGTATTGTGCTGTACTGCCTGTTCCTTGATTTCAGCTATGATATCGGGTATGTAATCCTCGTTGAATATGTTCTGTTCCAGCACCTGTAATACATATTCTTCAATCCTATCATGCCGGATTTCTTTGTTGGCGCATTCAGTTGACTGCTTATGCTGACAGCGATAGGAGCAGTATGTATATCCCTTTCCGTTCATGCGCCTGTTTCCTGTCATGATTGCACCGCAGTGACCGCACCGTATCATTCCGCTTAGCAGATATGTAGTTTTCGCTGTGTTCGCTCCCGGTGACATCTTATGCTTTGCCATGATTTCAGCGGCTTTGTCGTAGATTTCCTCGCTGATTATTGCAGGCACTCCGTCAGGGATACATATTACTTCATCTTCCGGCTTGGCTCTGTGTCGGTTATGCTTTCCGTCCCATTGATTGTAGACGTAATACCCGGCATATTTCTTGTTCCGTAGTATGCTGTACAGCGAGTTCTTTGCGAATTCGTTGCCACATTTGGTCACATAGCCGCATTCATTCAGATGTGCTATTATGGTGTTATATCCGTATCCTGACGTGTACATATCGAATATCTTATGGACGATTATGGCTTCATTTTCATTGATTACCAGCTTTTTGCTGTCCGGGTCTACATCATATCCCAGAGGAGCAATACCGCCGTTGTGCAGACATTTCTTCGCCCTTACCTTGAATCCTTTCATGACCTCTCTGCCGAGATTACTGCTGTAATACTGCGCCAGTAATTCAAACATACCCTCCATCAATTCGCCCTCTGGTGTATCGTCAGTAGGTTCTAGTACTGATATTACCCTTACTCCGTTCTTATCCAGTATTGCTTTAGCTACCGTACTATCCAGCCTGTTCCTTGCGAATCTGTCGTACTTATGGACTATTACGACACTGAATCCACCGTCCTTGCTGTCCTCTATCATCTGATTGAATCTGTCACGCTTTGCCGTTGTAGTAGCTGATTTGGCACGGTCGATGTACTCTGCGATGATGGTATATCCGTTCTCCCTGGCATACCTGCGGATAGCTTCTTCCTGTGCTTCGATTGAGGTTTCATGCTGCATATCTGAGCTGAATCTTGCATACAGCACGGCATTCTTGTTTTCGTTCATGGTGTTTATCCTCCTGATATATTTTAGGGTCTATCCCAGAGGATAATATATGTTTACGGTCTTTGCGATTACGCATATAGGAAACGGCTGTCACTCTCAGAGTGACAGCCGCATTGTCCTTGCTCACAATTACCTTTTCGACTATGTTCCTTATGAATAGCCGACATTCCGGAGTTCTCCCTGACATGATGAATGCCGGGAGAATATTCAGCGCCTTGTTCAGTTGTTCTTCCGTGACTGATACGGATTTCTTCTGTTTCAGTTCGCTGATTTTGCTTTCTACTGTACTTTTATCCTGCTCCAGTCCTTTCAGCCTGTCGATTACTGACTCTATCTGACCGCCTGTTTCCAGGGCATTCAGCAGGTTTTCCTGCTTGGTTTTGATGTCCTTTAGCCTGCGAGAGTACTCACCGATATCATCGCTGATACCTGTAATACGCTTTGCGCTGAGTTCCCGGAGAATATTCAGCAGTACCGGAATGTTCTCCTTACGAAACAGATATTTCTTCACCATAGTAATGACGAATTCGTCCAGTTTATCGCTGTTTATCTCATGGTTTTCGCATTTCTCTCCCGGCTTATGTCCACAGCGGTACACATGGGTCACTATGCCTTTTCCGTTCTTCTTTGCACAGCCGCTCATCATACAGCCGCAGTGACCGCACCTGACTAATCCGCTCAGCATATAATTATGCTTGGCTGTATTTGCTCCGGAGTTACGCTTGTTGTACTCCATGAGCTTTGCCGCCTTGTCGAATACTTCCTTAGAGATAATAGCAGGGACACCGTTCTCTATGCGGACTATCTCGTTATCAGGCTTTCTGGCATGGCTGTTTTTCTTTCCGGCACGTTTGTTGAATACATATACGCCCATGTACTTCTCATTATGGAGAATGTCATACAGGGAGTTCTTGCCGAATTTTCTCTGTTTCTTCGTGGTATATCCCAGTTCGTTCAGCTTATGGCATATATCTCCGTAGCTGTTGCCGCTGACGTACATATCGAATATCAGCCGGACAGCCTTTGCTTCTTCCTCGTTTATTTTCAGCGTTCCGGTGGATAGTTCTACATCATAGCCCAGGGGAGCAATGCCGCCGTTGTGCTTGGCTCTCTTGGCGTTCACCATCTTGCCCTTGACGAGTTCGTTAGCGAGGTTCTTACTGTAGCCATCTGCCGCCGCTACTCCGAGAGCCTTAATTATGATACCTGACATAGTACTATCATCGTAATACTCCGTAGCAGATATGTACTTTACGCCGTTCTCATCCAGCTTGTTTTCACTGATGTAGAAATCCTTTACGTTCCTTGCGAATCTGTCGATTTTGCTTGTAATGACATACTGGAATTCTCCGTTCCTGCTGTCCAGTATCATCTGATTAAATCTGTCACGTCTTGCAGTTGTGGTTCCAGATTTTGCACGGTCGATATATTCAGAGATGATTTCATAGCCGTTATTGAGCGCATATCTTGTGACGATATCCCGCTGTGCTTCTATTGAGGTTTCATGCTGTAAATGAGAACTGTATCTGCCGTAGAATACAGCTTTTTTCAGAGTGTTTTCTGACATCTTTTTTTCCTTTCCATATACAGATGAGGGATAAGCTGAGCGGCTTATCCCTCTTGATTTTTTATAGCTTCTTTTATCAGCTTGTCATAGCTTTTGAGTATATCATCGACATCTCTGGGGCAGTCAGGTGTTTCGACGTACTCTACTTTGAGCTTCAGCTTCTTCATGAGATAGTTGAATGCTTCAGGCTCGATTCCTGCTTGTCTGAGTGTTTCTTGACTGTCAATAATTACAGTACCCTTTGTGATATTTGTCATTTTGTTCTTGTATGATATAGTTAAGCCCCATATCATATCCTTTCATA
>ULTX01057218.1_pt1 | contig 56638 bp, 50 predicted proteins | sample 1958041 | NCBI WGS metagenome assembly ULTX01 (sample SAMEA4835747, study PRJEB28245) | human gut metagenome | biome: gut microbiome; material: fecal sample | place: Denmark | collected 2008
AGCTCGGCGCTCATATTCTCGCCGCCTTGCGGCTCGCACCCCGAATAAGCACATTCCGTTAATAAGTACGCCCTGAATAAGTCTTCGTTTATCCGCTTGCGCCAAAGGCGCACACACCAAGCAGACAATCTTGCGAAACTGTGGCAAGAGTTTTTATCCCTGCTCGAACTGATAGCAAAGATTTTCTGCGCGGTAGTGATTGCGAAAACAAGCGAGGCTCTCGGCAATGCGCAACCGCGTGTTGCCGTTGCCTCGGCGCAGTTTGAGCAATTGCGCTTGACGAAGTTGTTCGCTCAATAGCGGTGCGAAAATCATTTGATTTGTTTGGTTGCGACTTCCATAAGAGCGAGTTTTGCAAAGTCGTCAACGCTCATTACGCCGAGGTCGCCGTCGGTACGATGACGCACGGCAACTACGTTTTGCTCCACTTCCTTGTCGCCTATAACAAGAATATAAGGCACTTTTTCAAGTTGCGCTTCGCGGATTTTTTTGCCGAGTTTTTCGCTTCTTACGTCGACTTCCGCACGCAATCCCATATCGAAAAGTTTGTTGCGAACGCTCTTTGCGACATCACACGTTCTATCCGTCAGCGACAAAACGCGCACTTGTTCGGGCGCAAGCCACATCGGGAACGCTCCGTTGTACTTTTCGATGAGCATAGCAAGAGTGCGCTCATAACAGCCTATGGACGAGCGATGAATTATTATCGGGCGTGCCTTTTCGCCGTTTTCGTCGATATATATCATATCGAAGCGCGTAGCAAGCGCAAAGTCGATTTGCACGGTGAAAAGCGTGTCTTCTTTGCCGTGTACGTTTTTGCCTTGCACGTCGAGTTTAGGCCCGTAGAACGCCGCTTCACCCCACGCCTCGCTATGTTCGATACCGAGGTCGGAAAGAATGGTTTGCATAGCCGTTTCAACTCTGTTCCAGTCCTCCGCCGTGCCGACGTACTTGTCGGGATTTTTCGGATCCCAGCGAGAGAAACGATAACTAACGTCGTCTTGAAGTCCGAGCACGCCGACAAGGTATTTTATGAGGTCAACCGCACCTTTGAACTCCGATTCGAGTTGCGCCGGCGTGCATATAATGTGTCCGTCCGACAGCGTGAATTGACGGATTCTCGTAAGTCCGTGCATCTCGCCGCTCGCTTCTTTTCTGAACTCTATTGCGGTTTCGGCATATCTTATCGGCAAATCGCGATAACTTTTGAGTCCGTTTTTGTAGATGGTGAATTGCAACGGACAAGTCATAGGACGCAAACACAAAATCTCGTCGTCAACGTCCTCGTCGCCGATGTAAAACATTTTGTCTTTGTAGTGATCCCAATGTCCCGACACGATAAAAAGATTGTTTTTTGTCATTATGGGCGTTTTTGTGAGCAAGTATCCCCTCTTTTGCTCCTCGTCCTCGACAAATCTTTCCATAATCTGAATAATGCGCGCGCCCTTGGGCATCATAAGCGGAAGTCCTTGGCCTATGTTTTCGTCGGTCATAAACAAGCCAAGCTCTCTGCCGACTTTGTTGTGGTCGCGCATTTTTGCGTCTTCGAGCTTTTGGATATACTCGTCAAGATCGGATTTTTTCTCGAAACACGTGCCGTAAATACGCGTGAGCATCTTGTTTTTTTCGTTGCCTTTCCAGTACGCGCCGGTGAGCGATGTGAGTTTGAACGCCTTGATTTTTCCGGTAGACGTAAGGTGCGGGCCTGCGCAAAGGTCGACGAAATCGCCTTGTTGATAAAAGGTTATCTTTTGGTTTTGAGGAATATCCGACAAAAGCTCCGCCTTGTAGATTTGTTTCATCTTTGCAATGCGCCCTTCCGCCTCTTTGCGAGTACATTCGATGCGAATTATGGGCAAATTGGCTTTGACGATACTCTTCATTTCCGACTCTATTTTGCCGAAATCCGCTTGGGTTATGGGCGTTCTGAAATCGAAATCGTAATAAAAACCGTTGTCAACGGCAGGGCCTATGGCAAGTTGAACGGTGGGATAGACGTTTTTGACCGCCTGCGCCAAAATATGCGCGCAAGTATGGCGATAAACTCTTCTGCCTTCTTCGTCCTGAAAAGTGAGCAATTCAAAATCACAATCTTTGTCGACAAGCGTATCCATCGAGCATACGACGCCGTTAATCTTGCATGCGAGCGCACTCTTTGCAAGCCCGTCACCGATGCGTTTTGCCGCCTCGTACGCGCTCATAGAATCGTCGAGAGAAACAACTCTTCCGTCTTTCAATGTCAAATCCATAAAACCCTCCGCGCAATCTGCAACACCAAAGCAGTACGCGCAATATAGTGAAAGACATTATAAATATGGCATCGATTTCTGTCAACGAAAAACCGCAAATAAAAAACCGTTGCTACATATGGTGGGGGCATAGGTTTCAAACGACAATCATAACCACGCGTGAAACGCGAGGTATGCACCGGCCCTTCAAGGGCATGTTACTCGCTAGATGTCTTAAGACGTGTTGAATTGTTCGCCAACCGCTTGGTTTCCCCAAGCAGCCACTTGGGTGGCTGTCTTTTTCGTGTAGCCTTTAGCAACAATAATCGACCGACGGTTTGAGCCATCGGCCGATTGTCAAAGTTCGCATTTTCGATTAAACGTTTTAGTCGTTTTCCTCGTCTGTAATAATAACTTCGTCATCCTTATACTTGATTGTTGTCGTTCTTTTGCAACTCTGCTTGTGCGATTTCTTATGCTTTTCAAATTTCAAGCCGAAAAAACAGCCAATATATTTTATTACCGTAACGCAAATCATTGCGACTGAAGTCATTGTCCAAGCACTGTTGTTCAAATCTATATCAAATTTTCAACGTGGGATTGCCGTTTTCATCAAGATTATCAAAATCCCAAATGTTATTATCCCATATTGCCCTCATTATCTCGATAATCTCGACAAGTGTTTTCTGCTCTCCAAATCTATTATCATTGCTTGCAGTATAATAAGAATTCTCAATAAGAGGACTTCCGCCTGCAATCAAATCACCGCTGTACTGGTCGGCTTTAATAGTCCCTGCACTATAACTATTCTTAATAATGATTTGCTTGTCATCATCATTCCACAACAATCCGCCGGCGCTCCATCTCGCATTAATATCGCCCGAATTAAAAGAATCAACAATTAAAGAATTATCTCCTGTCGCACACACAAGTCCGCCACAAAAATATCCGGTTATATTACCTTTATTGAAACTATTACGAATTCTCAAGCATCCGCATTGAGATAATCCCGCAACTGACGCACCGTTGCCATTTGAATACAGCATTCCAAAGTTCGCACAATTGATTATATCGCCATAAAATTGTGCTGCAATCCCACCAATTGACACTCCCAGGTACTTATCTTCATCATTTTCACACAAAACGGAAATATCTATATAGTTGAAGACATTTTTTATACATGCGCGAGTAGCCATTGCGCACAGACCACCAATGTTAACTCTTGAATTTCTCGCAGTAACTATTATTCGTCCTGTTAGACTTAAATTCTTTATATATCCTGTAACATTTTTAAACAAACCAAGATTAGATTCTGTATTTTCAATGGTTCCCACAAAACTGATATTTTTGATAACATGTCCTTGACCATCAAAATATCCTTTAAAATCAGATGGTGCTATCCATTCCATGCCTTTAAGATCTATATCGTTTTGCAGTACATAGTATCTAGGTCCATTCATATTTTTCAGATCTTCTGGAGTGCTAACAATAATAGCGTCTTCATTTTCAACAGCAACAAACATCTCACTTGATACGCCATTAATATCTTTAATCTTTTCTCCTAAATACTCATTACCATATTCAATTTTCTTAATTGTTACAGCACCCATAGGATTAGAATTATCAAACCATGGAATAAAAGGCACAAGAAAATAGTCGTTCTGTGTTTGAATAATTTTATTGTCTGCTTTATTATATACTCTAGGTTCCGGGAATCTATCATCTTGAATAGTAGCACTTTTAATGCTATATCCTGTCTTATTGTCGATTTCTATTTTATAATAATAAGTCTCGTTGGCGACAACCATCTCGCACTCATTACCATCTTCGCCAACAATGCTAATGGATTTTACATTCAATTCTCCGTTTACAAAAACACTTGCTTTATTGTTTTCTTTCAAGTTTATTAACAAATCTTGACCATGAAGTGTGCCTTTTATTTCAGTCACCATAAGGTCGGTATTACCACCTTCAAACTGGTCTTTAACTGTAATGCGAACAATAATACTGTTTTTTGTCGTACCTGCCGAAGGCGCATAATACTGGTCGTTAATTTTGACTTGTTCGACAGTCACGCCAGAAGGATTATTGATGACCGCCTCAAAATAAATAATATCTCCTTTACTTACCGCACTTGTGTTTGCACAAGTTGCTTCCACAAATTCAAATTGAGGCGAGGTATATCTCTTTGCTTTTTGCGATACCGATTGTTCGCCCTTGCCGTCGTTGAGATCGTACTTGTAGGTGACGACAAGCGTATATTCCGTGTCACATTCAAGTGCATCGAAAACAACGTGTGTTCTTTCGCTTGTCGTTGCAACTTTCGTTTCGCCTTTGAACAGCGCAATGCTTTCGATTTGTCCAACGCCGTCAACGTCCGTATATACAATGTCGCATTCAATTGTGTTTTGCGTGTTTGACAAGTTGCTTATCGTTACACCGGGGGTTGCTTTGGATTTCGTCTTAATATCTGCAGTCTTAACAATTTGTTGCTCGCCAACACCGTCGTTAAGGTCATACGAGTACGTAACCTTAATCGTATAATCGTTGTTAGAAAGCAAGTTTGCAAACGTTCTGTCTGTATTTTCAACAACTATCGGTGCATCTTCTCCGTGCAACAGTTCTATCTTTGCAATCGCACCGACATTGTCCGTGTCTGTTACATTCAATTCAAACGCAATTTCCGTTTGTGTAGACTGCACGTTTGTAATTTCAACAGTTGGAATCGCTTTTGCTTTCGTCTTAACGTCTGCCGTCTTTACGATTTGTTGCTCACCAACGCCATCGTTGAGATTATAGGTATACGTTACCTTAATTATGTAGTCGTTGTTTGAAAACAAATTTTCAAAAGCCCTGATGTCGCTTGTTCCTGCCACGATAGGCTCATCATCGCCGTGCAAGAGTTCTATCTTTGATATTGCACCAATATTGTCCGTGTCCGTTACATTCAATTCAAACGAAATTTCCGTTTGTGTGGATTGCACGTTTGTGATTTCAACAGTCGGCACTGCTTTTGCATATGTAACAAACTCGATTGAAATGGTTTCGTCTTGGTTTTGAAGATTTTTGTAGGTCGCTTTGAGAGTGTATTCGTTGTTGGACTTCAATCCGTCAAGGCGCATTGCGGTGGCGTCAACGTCCTGCACCTTTGCGCCGTTTTGCCAAAGCGAAATTGCACTCATTTGCTTGTTGGCAAAAGATTCGTTCCACACAAAGCCCCATTCGATGCTTTCTTTGCCCACTTGAACGTCCTTAAACAGCACGATTGTGTCGGTATAGACTGCTTTTTTGTAGAGAGTGTTGAGTTTCGCACCGTTGCCGCTCAAGTTGTCATAAAGCGCAACAACACCGTATTGATAAACGGTGTTTGGAGCAAGGTTGTCAAAGACCACGCTTGTATTTTCGCCGACCTTGATGTCCTTTGTCAACATATTCACGCCGTCGTAAAGCACCGCTTTTGCATAGCCGCCGCTCTTTTCAATGAGTGAATACAAATCCACAACCTGCACGTCAAACGAGATGCTTGTCATCGTCTTTTGCTCGTTTGTCACGTTGACGTAGGTCTGATCGTCTGCTCTTACGCCTGCTTTGACCGTTCTGTCACCGTCCATACGCACGTCTTTGATGTCCGTGCCGTCAACGTACTTGATTGCGTCAATGGTGTAATCGTGGATTCCGCCCACATTGCCCACATTCACTTTAAGCACCAAATTTTCCATATCCGAGCCGTCCTCGAACATATAGTTGGAATATTTCTTGCCATTGAGCGTGAACGACAAAATTTCGTAACTATCGGGGTTTGAAAGTCTGATTGTTATGAAGATATCTTGATTTTTGTCTGCATAATAAATGCTTTCCGCCGCACCTACAACGTCCAAAGTGCTGTTTGCTTTATTCTCGATGCTCGGCGCATTCGGATCTTCAAAAGGCTTGTTTTGGTCAACCTCATCATTGCGATTATTATGATCACCTTTGAAATGCCCATAATGGTTGCCGTTATCGTCTGAAGCTACAGTCGCCGATGTGCCTGCAAAACTATCGGAAATCGTCATGCCCTTGTATACGGGCACTTGTTTTTCGCCGACTTTATCGCAAGCGGCAAAAATACACGTCAAAATGACTGCCATTGTCAAAAAGGCTAAAATGCTGAAAATACGTTGCTTTTGGGTTTTCATGTTCTCCCTCACATTTTGGATTGCGGGGATTGAAAATAATCTTGAAAAAATATAACAAGTGCATCCCCGCTGATTTTGCGACAAATCCACAAGCTATACAATGCAAAAGCTATGTTACGCGAAAATACACCTGTTACCGAAGTAATAGGACTTTTGCATTGTTATATTCAGATTTGTCGCAGTTTTATTGTATGACAAAAAACACAGTTTGTCAAATTTTTACATAGATAAAAGGCATCGCAACAAATCGTGCAATGCCTTTCCGGTAATTTTTATAGTAATTTTTATATAATTACTCAATAATACGCTTCATTTCCGTTTTACGCTTTGATTACAAAGCTGAATTCGTGGTAACGGTTGGGAAGTATCTTGTAGCGTTTCTTCGTGCAGGCAAGTGCGGGTACGTCGCCACCAACGCCGCGTTGCGCGCCGTCTATGCAAACTTCAACCACTCCGCCGTGTTTAAGCTCGTGCGCATGTGTTGCTTCTTCGAGTGCTTCTTGCGTGTAATCGTGTACGCTGAATTCAAACGGTTTTTCGCAAGCGACAAACGTGAGTCCGTCCTCACCTCCCACTTTGAGCCAGCGGGCGTCGGTGTGGTTTCCGTTCTCTTGCGGGACAAGATAGTTATGCTCGAAATCCGCAATTTTACCCGAATAGATGCCGAGTTTTGCCGCCGCTTTGCGGTCGCAATAGTTCTCGTGCGGTCCTCTTGCGAAGAAGGTCATATCATCGGATGTCGCAAGTCCCATACGGAAGCCGAATCTCGGAAGCGAGAACATTGCGTTTTTGACGCGCATTGTGATTTTCAAGCCGTCATCGCCTGCTTCGTACACCGTTTTGAGAGAGAGCATTTGCGGAGAGCAAGACCAGTCTATGACAAGCGATTTGTCGGTAATCGTCATATTTGACTTGACAAGGTGATCCTTGCACGACTTGAAGAAGGTTTTGCCGAACAGAGCAAGCGCGAAATGCGGAATTTGCGGAGATTTGTCGTTGTCGATTGCCGCGCGCCAGAAGTTGAGCATGATAGGCGACGAAAGTTTTTCTTTGCCGTCCACGACAACGGATGAGATGCATCCGCCGTTTTTGGATACCGTCGCACGCATTTTTCCGCATTCGAGTACGATTACGCCGTCCTCGTTAAAAACGGTTTTGCCTTGCGCGCTCTTGAACTCTTGCGGGACATAGCCCGTCATATCGATTTGCTCGTAAGCAACGACGTCGCCGTCCTCGAACACGTCGAATTTGTCCTTCACAACCGCATAGCAGTTGATTGCGGTTTCCTTGCCGCTGTCTTTGATAGCGAACGGCATATCCACACATCCTTTTTCAAGCGGTTTGACAGAGGGCATATTTATAGTTTTGGTTTCTGTTACGACGCCGTCAAGCAAAAGCTCGAATCTCAACGCAAACTTGTCGAGATTGGTGAACATATACTCGTTTGTAAGCTCGATTTTGTCGCCTTTGCGTGCAAATTGCACTTGCTGATAGACCTTTGCAACCTCGTAGAATGCCGGATTCGGGCTTCTGTCCGCTCTGACGATACCGTTGAATGCAAACGTGCCGTCGTTGGGCTTATCCCCCCAGTCGCCGCCGTAGGTGTATTCCACGACGCCGTCTTGGTTTACGCGTTTGATAGCTTGGTCTGCAAAGTCCCAGATATAGCCGCCGCAAAGTCTGTCATTGTTTCTGAAATGTTTCCAGTAGTCCTCGAAATTGCCGAGGCTGTTGCCCATGCAGTGAGCGTATTCGCATTGGATAAACGGCTTGTTTTTGTACATTCTCGGTGTGAGAAGATGTCCGAACGGCGCCCACAATGCCATGGAATGGATATGGCAACGATTGTGCGCAATCTCTTCCATCTGCTCTTCCTTTGTGTACATCTCGCTCATAATATCGGTCGTTTTGAGATATGCGTCCGGCTCATAGTGAATCGGACGAGTATTGTCAAGTTCGAGAGCGGCTTTTTTCATTGCCGGGAACGCTTTGCCGTTTCCGCTTTCGTTGCCGAGCGACCAGAAAAGAATACAAGCATGGTTGCGATAAGACAAAACCATGTTGCGCATACGCCAGCACACTTGCTCCGTCCATCTTCTGTTCGAACGAGGCACGCGAGTTGCAAGTCCGTGAGTTTCGAGGTTGTTTTCGCACATAACCATAATGCCGTACTTGTCGCAAAGCTCGTAGAAATGGCGGCTGTTGGGATAGTGCGAAGTTCTTATGCTGTTGACATTGTGTTTTTTGAGAAGAAGGATATCCTTTTCGGTGTACTCTCTGGGCACCGCATGGCCGAAATCGGGATGGAACTCGTGGCGGTTTACGCCTCTTATTTTGAGTTTTTTGCCGTTGAGAGTTATGTAGGGCTGCTTGCCGTCTATCGACGGAATTATCTCTACTTTTCTGAATCCGAAATCTATCTCGCGAATATCGTGGACGACGGTTTGTCCCTTTTCAACGGATGTGAACGTAAGGCGAAGTTTGTAAAGATACGGATCTTCCGCACTCCAAAGATGCGGATTGACGATATTTTCCGTCATCTTGACCGCCATGGATTCGTCCTCGTCAAGACCGAGCACCGCAAAATTGCCTTCGCAAACGGTGTTGCCGTCCTTGTCGATAAGCTCGATTTTGACGTCTGCGTCCGAAATTTCCACGCCTTTTGCGCAATACACGCTTGCGTCGACAAGAAGTTTCGCCTTGGAATAGTCCTCGTTGAACTCCGCGCGTGCGTACATATCCTCTATGCGCGCGTCGGGAAGGAACACGAGGTTGACGTCGCGATAAAGTCCGGATATGCGCCACATATCCTGGTCTTCAAGATAACTGCCCGTCGTATAGCGGTAGACGATGATTTTCAGCTCGTTTTCGCCGACTTTTACATAAGGCGTAATGTCATATTCCTGATAATCGAAAGTGTCCTCGCTGTAACCTACGAAAGAGCCGTTGACATACACTTCCGCTCCGCTGTTGGCTGCAAAATTGACATGTATGCTTCCCTCGACTTTGTCAAGCGTAAAATTGCGTCTGTACACGCCGCAAGGATTTTCGTTTTCGTTGATGTGAGGCTTGCCGCTCGTCGCAATCGGATGCGGATAGCGAATATTCGAATAAATGGGCTTGCCGTAGCCTTTGAGTTGCCAGTTGGACGGGACTTCAATTTTGTCCCACTCGGTAGGCCGAGGATTGAGAATTGCCGTCGAAACGTAATATTTAAAATCCCATTCGCCGTTGAGGAGAACGGTTTTAGTTTTGCCGTTTTGGTCGAGGGGAAAACCCGCACCGTGCTTCTTTTCAACGTTGACGCAATAAACGTCGGGGTTGTTGTAGCAATTGTTCATTTTCTTCTCTCCTTTAAATCGATTATTGCTCGTCGGCAACGTAAAGTATTCTGCGGCAGTTTGGGCACTCGGCATAATCGCCGACGTTGCGCAGTTTGGACTTTGTGTCGTTGGGCACGTCCATAAAGCAGCGTCCGCAAACTCCCTTTGTTTTGTCGTACGCGACGAACGCAGGCATCTTTTTCGCCGTGCGAAGCGCAAGATACGCATTCATAATATTTTCGGGGATTTCCGCTTTGAGAGCGTTGAGTTGAGATTTGATTTCGACGACTCTGGGTTGGAGTTTTCTCACGAGATTGTCGTAATCCGCCTTTGCGCTCTTGTACACGTCGGTTGCTTTGACGCCTTGATCCCACGTCTTTTTGTAGCTGTCGTTGACTTGGTCGATTTTTGCCGCAGCACCGTTTGCCTCTTTTTCGAGAGCGTTGATTTTTTCGGCGATGGACGCCACCATTTTGAGATAATGATCCGCTTCGTTTGCGTCCTGAACGTCGTCCAAAATGCCGTCGAACTCGTCGAGTTCGTCTTTGAGAGCGTCGATTTTTTCTTTCATGGCGGCATAGCCTGCAAGAAGTTCGCCCGCTTCGGATTTGAGCTTACCGATCATTTCCGTCGCGCCTTCCAAATGCGATTTCGCAACGGCAAATTTTTGGCGTTCGTCGCTTTTTGCGACTTCGCTTTCCAAATTCATAAGTTCTTGGTCGATTTTTTGGTACTGAAGTATCTTGTCAAATTTCATTGTATCCTCCAACCGTTTTGAAAGGACGGTTTTGTTTTGCTTTTATAATGCTCACGCCGGTGGGCGCAATGATTTGTTCGAATAAATTTTGAACGATGATTTCGCTTGAATAGTGCGAAAACTCGACGATGGGAAAATCGTCGTTTTCGGATGCGACGTAAAGATGATGTTTGAAGTCGCCGCTCACAAAAACGTCTGCGGTCGCCTTTGCGTTTTCGTATGCGTCGTCGCTTGCTCCTCCGCCACAAATTATCATTGCTTTTTCAATCGTTTTGCTACCCTCGCCCGTGTATTTTACGGAATCGTCTTTGAGCGTATTCGCAACGTGTTTTGCAAACTTTTCAAGGCTTTGCACCTTTACGTCGCACACCACACCCACGCCGTTCGGCGCAAGGTTTTCACCGCCCAGAAGCGTTGCAAGGCTCATACACAATCCGCCTTCGCACTCGTCGAGATTGGTGTGCGCACTATAAACGGTGAGTCCGTTTTTGAGCACATCTTCGATAATTCCGCCCTTGGACACGCTTGTGTCTATACACTTTATCGCGCTGAAAAAGAACGGGTGATGCGTCACGATGAGGTTGCATCCTTGCTCGATTGCTTGCCTTACGACGTCTTTTGTTAAGTCAAGCGCAACGATTACGCCTCGACATTCGTCGTCGAGATTGCCCATCATAAGCCCCGGGTTGTCCCACGGCTCGGCAAGCTGCAACGGTGCGAATTTTTCGATTGTATCGGTTATTTGTCTGTTCTTCATAATTCCGAATCCGCAGTTTACGTGCGGAATATTGCTTTTTAACCCTCGTTTTTGTCCAAAGCGGCTTGCAACTTCTCGATTTTCTCGGAAAGTTCGACGGCTTTGGGATTGTGTGCAAGCACGTTTTTCATGCTTTCGATTTCTTTTTTCGCAAAATACGCAAAGTTCTCGCTAGTTTTGAAAAACGCGCCGTAAAGGATTTGGTCGTCCGAGAGATTGCTCTCGCCTTCCTGCGTTTTTATTATCGTATAAACTTTGCCGGCACATTCCAGCATTTCGTCAAACACGACGGTATGTCCGCACTTTTGAAGCGCAACTCTAACCTTTTCGGGATGCGTGTTTGCGGAAAGCAAAAAATGCGCAAACTTTTTGTCTTGCGCATGCGCGCGCAAAACTATATCGGATATGACGTCGCCGCCGAGTCCCGCAATAATCACGGTGTCCACTTCTCTGTCACCCACGGGTTCGAGTCCGTTGCCAAGGCGCGTTTGCATAACGTCCTGCACGCCGTTCTCTTTGGCAAGTTCCTCCGCTTTTGCAAGCGACGGAGCGGATATATCCGTTGCGATGACCTCGCTTGCCCTGTCCGTGCTTACGAGATAATAGCCGAGCTTTCCGTGGTCGCACCCGACGTCCGCAACCTTGCCGTAATCCACGAGATTGGCAATGGCGGTGAGTCTTTGGTCAAGTCGTATTGGCATCAGTCGAAATCCTTGAGCTTTTTGAGGCGGTTGGGATGACGGAGCTTGCGCAACGCCTTTGCCTCGATTTGACGAATACGCTCACGAGTGACGTTGAATTCTTTGCCGACTTCTTCGAGCGTTCTGGGATGAGAATCGTCAAGGCCGTATCTCAAACGCAACACTTTTTCTTCACGCGGAGTGAGCGTATTGAGCACTTGAATAAGTTGCTCTTTGAGCATATTGCCCTCTGCCACTTCGCTTGGAGATTGAGAGGTGTGATCCTCGATGAAATCGCCGAGATGGCTGTCCTCTTCCTCGCCGATAGGCGTTTCGAGCGAAACGGGATCTTGTGCGATTTTTTGAATTTCACGCACACGCTCCACCGAGCAACCGAGGTACGCCGCAATCTCCTCCGCAGACGGCTCTCTGCCGAGTTTTTGAAGAAGTTGACGCGTTGCGCGCACTTGCTTGTTGATGGTTTCCACCATATGCACGGGGATACGAATGGTTCTTGCCTGATCCGCGATTGCACGGGTGATAGCCTGTCTTATCCACCACGTTGCGTAAGTGGAAAATTTGAAGCCCTTTGTGTAGTCGAATTTTTCAACCGCTTTCATCAAGCCGAGGTTGCCCTCTTGAATGAGGTCGAGAAATTGCATGCCTCTGCCAACGTAGCGTTTTGCGATGGACACGACAAGACGCAAGTTTGCTTCGCTCAAAATATGCTTTGCCTCTTCGTCGCCCTCTTCCATACGTTTTGCAAGTTCGATCTCTTGATCTGCGGTCAAAAGAGGAACTTTGCCGATGTCTTTGAGGTAGATTTTCACCGAGTCGTCCACGCTCGAATCGATGATTTTGTCAAGCGCGATGTCGTCCTCCTCGATGGTTTCTTCCACTTTGACGTTTTCGTTTTGCAAAGCGTTGAACACCATCTCCATATCCTCTGCGGTTGCGTTGAGGTGTTCCAGCCTTGCCATTATGTCGTCTTCGCTGATAGAGCCTTTGCTCTTTCCGTAGGCGACGATTTTGTCAATCTCTTGTTTCAAAAGTTGTTCTCTGTCCACTTATACTCCTCCTGGGTGAATCAAAGTTTGTCGTTGATGTCTTTTGATTTTAATATTTTTTGCAAGCGGGATATTTCCGCAATGCTCGCTCTTTTTGCTTCGGGATCCGACAGTTCGTTATGGCCGTTCTTGACTTGTTCGAGTCGTTTTGACACAAATTCGTTTGCGAGCATAAGCACGCAATCGTTGAAGTAGTCCGCTTCTCTTATATTGTCGGCAAACTTCATGTTTATGTTCAAAATATTGCTTATTTCTTCGTTATCGTAGCCGAACACACTGAACATAGTTTTGACCATATCCGTATGCTCGGGCATAGTCTTTGCCCACTCGAAAACTTGTCTATGCAAGTCGTTTTCAAGCCATTCGGTCTTGATTTTGCTCAAATCGACGTACTTTTCGCCTTTCACGATACGGTTGAGCACAAATCTCGACGCACGCAAATTTTTTGCGATTTTTTCCTCGTCGTTCTCTTTGGGCTGCTCGATTTTCACGGGGCGAATCATACCGGCTTCGTCGGTGAGAGTTGCAACGGATACGCCGCTCATTTTGGACACGACGTCCATATACACCTCACGTTCTGCGCGATTATCTATCGTTTTCAGCACTTTAAGTGCCGATTGCACGTATTTCGCTCTGCCGTTGACCGAGCCTAAATCATTGGCGTCGGCGCAAAGTTTCAGTTTGTATTCTATCACGGGCAACGCCTCTTTTTGCTTTTTGAGGAACGCTTCCGCACCGCCTTCGCGCACGGTTTCGTCGGGGTCTTTGCCCTCGTCCAACGAAATAACTCGGACGTTTTGCACAAACTTGGAGAGTATATCCACGTTGCGTATCGTCGCTTTTTTGCCCGCGCCGTCGCCGTCGTAACAAACGTATAGATTTTCCGTCATGCGAGAAAGCTCTCTTGCCTGCCCGTCGGTAAGAGCCGTGCCCATACACGCAACCACATTCTTTATGCCGCTTGCGCCGAGCGAGATGACATCCATATAGCCCTCAACCAAAATCAGCTCTTTATAGGCAACGCCGTTCATCTTTTTGTCGCGCTTTATAAAGTTGATGCCGTATATCGTGCGTCCTTTGTCGAAAAGCGTGGTGTTTGTGGAGTTTTTATATTTTGCAACGTCCTTTTCGCCGTGATAAATACGTCCGCCGAAAGCAATGACGTTGCTCATGCTGTCCATAATCGGCACGATAATTCTGTTTGCAAAAGCGTCGTAAGGTCTTTGAGCGTTGCCAACAAGTCCGCACTCTTCGAGGTCTTTGAGCGAGTAGCCTTTTCGGCGCATGTATCCGACCATACTTTCGTTGTCGAGCGACAATCCCAAACCGTAGCGTTTTGCGATTTCGTCGTCAAGTCCGCGATTGTGCAAATATTCTCTTGCGTCCTTACCCTTGTTTTCATCAAGAAGATTGTTGCGATAATACCTTGCCGCGTCGCGCATAAGTTGTTTCAAGACGTCGCCGTGCTCTTTCTTTTGAGCGTATTGCGGATCGAGTTTGACTTCGGGAAGTTGCAACCCTACCTTGTCGGCAAGGATTTTTACGGCGTCGTAAAACGACACGGATTCCATTTCCATAACAAACTTCACCACGTCGCCGCTCGCACCGCAACCGAAGCAGTGATACCAGCCGTTGTTTACGCAAAAAGAAGGGGTTTTCTCATTGTGAAAAGGACAGCACCCGAAATAGCGTCCGCCTTTTTTCTGCAAAGGGACGTATTGCGAAATGACTTCCACTATGTCGCATTTGTATTTAAGTTCCTCCAAAAATTCGGGAGTAAAACCGCCTGCCATAATACCTCTTCTTAAGTTTTCTAAATATATATACGAAAGAAAAATGCTTTTTTCCTAAAAAAAGTATAAATATTTTTGTATAAATAACCAAATATTGCCGACAAACGGAGTCTGTCGGCAATAAAAAGCGTAAATGCGATAAAAAACAATTATTTGGTTGCGTTTTCGATATACTTGACGACGTCGCCGACGGTTTTGAGATTTACGATTTCGTCGTCGTCCGCGGTGAATCCGTACTCGTCCTCAACCGCCATGATAAGCGTGACGATATCGAGGCTGTCAAGTCCCAAATCCTTGATGATGTCGCTCTCGAGCGTAACCTCGTTTCTATCCTTGCCAAGTTCCTCTTCCATGATGTCTTTGATTTTTTCGAGAATCATAAAATACCTCCGATATCTCTTTGTTGTTTTGTATTATACCACCCTATTCGCATTTGAACAAGGGCAATTTTCGGTTGTCGAACGCATACGCATTTTTTAAGAATATATGCAAAGATTTTGCAAATATCAGTTTTCGATTGCGTTGACGTCTATCTCGTATGCTATTATATTTTGCTCTTCGGCGCACACGCAAGCATGATACTCTTCCCACACCGGAAAATGCTCGAGGTGCGCTTCGGCAGGGATTTCGCATCTGAACGCCGACAATCCCTCGCCGGTAAATTTGAGATAACTCTCTCTTTCCGTCCACTTTTCAAAAAAATCCTCGACGTTATCCGCATGGATAAAATCGAATTTTTCGTAGTCTATATCGCGGATTTTTTCGATGTCCACGCCTATTTGCGAATGAGATATACCCAACATAATCGCTCCGTGCGAATGGGAGAGATTGAAATACGCCTCGTCGGTGTCGAAACGCGGTTTTTGACCTTCCTCGCGCACGATTTGCACGTCCTTTGGCAAATCCGCGCCGTATCTCGACATTATATCCCTATAATGTCCATAGCAGAATTTGACAAATTTGTCGCTGTCCGCCTCGCCTTTGGCAAAGAAAAGCACCATGATTATTCCTCGACTCTGATGACGGCGGCGATTTTTTCGACGCAGGCAAGATTTTCAACGATCGAAAGCGTATTTTTGATTGCGCTCTCTTTTGTTTGAGCGGTGACAAGCACGATTTGCGCCATGCCGTCTTTCCCTTCTTTTTGCAAAATCGATTGGATAGATATATTGTTTTGCGCTAACGCCTTCGACACGTTGGCAAGCGCGCCCGCACCGCTAACAATTGTTCTGACGTAATATTTCGAAGCGAAATCCGTTGCGAAATCCTCGTCGTTCACGTCCTCGGCGCACATAAAATCGTATCTCCTGTGCACGTCCTTTCCCGCTGCAAAAACGATGTCGCTCACGATTGCGCTGCCCGTCGGAAACGCTCCCGCACCTCTTCCGTAAAGCATCACGTCGTCAACGCTGTCGCCGTGGATATAAAGCGCGTTGAACGAGCCTTTTACGGATGAAAGCGGATGAGTTTGCGGCAAAAACGCAGGGTGTACTCGCGCCTCGATTTTGCCGTCCGTGACATTGGAAATCGCAAGCAATTTGATTGCGTAGCCAAGCTCTTTCCCTATTGCGATGTCCTCAACGGATATATTTGAAATGCCCTCGCGATAAATCTTGTCGATTGGCACTCTTTTTTTGTAAGCAAGCGAGGACAAAATGCAGTTTTTGTAGGTGGAATCGAAACCTTCGACGTCGGCTGTTGGATTTGCCTCTGCATAGCCGAGCTTTTGCGCTTCTTTGAGACAGGTTTGATAATCCACACCCTCGTCGCTCATCTTTGACAAAATGTAGTTGGTAGTGCCGTTGACAATGCCTTTTAGCGAGGTTATGCGGTTTGCCTGCATACTGTCCGTAAGCGTGCGAATGACGGGTACGCCGCCAACGCAACTTGCCTCGAAATACAAGCCTGCACCGCTCTTTTTTGCGGCGAGATCAAGCTCGTGCCAACTTTTTGCAAACATCTCTTTGTTTGCCGTGACAATGCTTTTGCCTTTTTCCAACGCTTTAATCAAGAAGCTTTTTGCAGGCTCTACGCCGCCGAAAAACTCCGCGACGATTTGGATTTCGTCGTCGTTTACTATGTCGTCTATATTCTGCGTGACGATGCTCTCGTCAACGCCAAGTTCTTTGCACCTTGCGAGATTTCTTTCAAGCACACGCTTGACTTCGATGTCCAGCCCCTCGTTTTTCCTTATCATATCGCGCTTGCCGCGAAGGATCTCGTACGTACCGCCGCCGACAACGCCCAGTCCCAAAAGCGCAACTCCGATTTTTTTCATATGCCTACCCGCGCAAAACCTTTGAGTTTTGCAAAATCATTTCTTTTTTGAATTTCTGTCGTAAATATACTTCAAGCCTTTGAGTGCAAGCGCGCGATCGGTGACGTCGATAAGATTAGGCTCGACGTTTTCTACAAGCTCGGAAAGACCGCCCGTGGCTACAACCTTTGCGCCCTGCATCTCGTCAAGTTCCTTGTACTTGTCAACAAGGTATTTCACAAGCCCCGTATATCCGTACACGATGCCGCTTTGCATACAGCTTTTGGTGTCCGTCCCCACTATGTTTTGCGGTTTTTCAAGTTCGATTCTCGGAAGTTTCGCAGCAGTCGTAACAAGAGATTCTGTTGCCGTCTTGATGCCGGGCGCAATCGCACCGCCGAGATACGTGCCCTCTTTTGTCACAAGATTGAACGTTGTTGCCGAGCCGAAATCCACCACGATAACCGGTCCGCCGTACAGCTTGTATGCCGCCGCCGCTCCGACGATTCTGTCCGTGCCCAACTGCCCCGGATGAGCGTACGCAATCTTCAAGCCCGTATCCGTCGTTGCCGACACCACAAGCGGCTCTTTGCCGATGTAATCGCGGCACATATGGTCAATCGTATAGTTGAGCGCAGGCGCAACCGATGACATAACGCAAGCGTCTATGTCGCCAAACCGCACGCCGCTTTGATTGAGCAAATCGTACAGAACCATTCCGTACTCGTCCGCAGTGCGCGACGCCATCGTGGAAACCCTCCACGACGCAATCAGATTGTCGCCGTCAAAAACGCCGTATTTAACGTTGGTGTTGCCGATGTCCATTGTGAGAATCATCTTGTACCTCTCATGCGCAAGCGTACATACCGTGCGCAATGTTACATTAAATTTACAATAGTATAGCAAACTATTTTGATATTATCAACAAGAAAAATCGACAGCCGCAAAGACCGTCGATTACTCTTGCAACTTTCAAGCAATCCGTTCAACAATTTATTGAGGTCTTAGCTTGCGGCAAAATCATCTCGAAGACAGCGCCGTTTCGGTTGTAGGCTTTCACGTCGCCGCCGTGGAGCTTGACTATCTCTTTGGTGAGCGCAAGTCCTATGCCCGTATTGCCGTTTTTTCCGGTGTAGAATCTGTCGAAAATATGCAGAACGTCCTCTTTGGCAATACCCTCGCCGTCGTCGGAGATTGTCAAAACGACCTTGTGATTTTCAACGGTGCATTTGCTTAGCACCGCGCTTTTGCAGAACTTGAACGCATTGGATATGAGGTTAGATATTGCTTTTCGCATTTGTTTTTCGTCGCAAGACACTATAGCCTCTTCGCAAAGCTCGGTTGCAAGCTGCTTTTGGCTGTTTTCAAAGGTGGGAGCAAGCGAGCATGCGACGCTCCTTACGATATCGACAAGGTTTGTAGGTTTGAAGTCGCACCTGGTTTGAGCCGAATCTATCTTTGAAAGGGCCAGCAACTCCTCGATGAGCGTTGTCATACGGTCGCTCTCCTCGAGGATTATACCTGCCGATTCCTTTGTGGGCAACACGCCCGTTTGTATTCCCTCGGCATAGCCCTGAATCGCCATAAGCGGCGTTTTGAGTTCGTGCGAGGCGTTTTGGAAAAACGACTGCCTTATCTCTTGCGCCGACTCTATTGTTTTGCCTAGTTTCAGACCTATCGCGCACACCACCGCGCCGACGACGACGATTGCGCCGCCAAACATAAGATTGAGCCATTTGACGTAGCTTACAATCGCGCTGATGTCAACGTAAAGCGCATAAACGAATTTCTCCGACAAGTCGGCATCCGAGGCGAACGTTGCCAAGACGATATCTCTGTTTTTCCCTTTCAAGCGGTAAAACTCTCCTAGTTTGATTTGCTTTCCCGAGCAAAACGCCAACACCGCTCTTTCGGTTTCGGTCAGATAATAAAAATCGTCACTCGTGTTGTCGATTTCCAAATAACCGACGCTCGCGCTCAAAAAGTTAATTCCTCCCGAATCGTCGGAAGTGTCGTATTCGTCGTACCCGTGCTGTATTGCAATCTCTGCTTGCCTTTCGAGGTCTTTGGGGATTGCGACGTTGACAACAAGCAAGAGCGCGCAAAGTATGAGCGCAACCGAGCAAAGGCACGCAAGCAGAATTTTGAGTTTAATCTTCGTCATTTGTCCTCTCCGTCGCGCCTAGTTTGTAGCCGTAGCCCCAAACGGTTTCGATTGTCGCAACGCTGTTTGCGGCGGACAATTTTTTTCTGATTCGTCTTATGGTTTCGTCTATGGCGCGCGTTTCGGTGTCCTCGCTAAATCCCCAAATCTCGTCCAACAGACTGTCGCGTGGATGGGTTTTTTGCGGCTCGTTCATCATAAACGCCAAGACGCTCATTTCGGTTTTTGTCAACGGAACGGCGGTTTTATCTGCCAAAACGGAGTGTTCGTCTTCCGAATACGTCAAATCGGCGTATTTAAGCACTTTGCCTTTATCCTTTTTCGCACCGCTCATTTCCGCCCTTCTCAAAAGAGCTTTCACACGCATTAAAAGCATTGTCGGACGGAATGGTTTTGTCAAATAATCGTCGCCGCCCAAGGTGATGCCGTTCACATAATCAAGCTCGCCGTCCTTGGCTGTGAGCAAAATTATAGGCACACACGAATAGCGTCTTAATTCCTTCACACATTCGATTCCGTCCCTTCCCGGCATCATAATGTCCAAGATGACAAGGTCGGACGGTTCTTTTTCAAACGCACAAAGAAGCAAGTCACCCGTTTCAAACTCGCTCACTTCGTAGCCGTCGCTTTGCAAAAAGTTTTTCAAAAGCTCTCGTATGTTTTTTTCGTCGTCGGCGATGTAAATTTTGTATGCCATAAGCCCTCTTACGGCAATCGGCGCCGCGATGTCGCAACGCCTTTTGTCGGTTTTCGGTTTTGTGGTTTTTTCTGTTTTTGTAGTATTGTGATTTTTTGTAGTATTTGTTTGTGGTATTTTTTAGGGTTTTGTGATTTGTCTTTGTTGTTTCTTTTTCGATTGCTAATTATCTGCCGCAATTAGCACCGCAAAGCGCAGTGAGTTTGCCTGCGATTTCATCGAGTTTTGCAAGGTCTTTGAGCAAGATGTCTTTCTCGTCCGCTGTCAAAGTTGCCAATGACGCAATGTAGGTTGCTTCGTCAAAGTTTGCATAATCGAAGTTCTCGTCAAGATTGTCATAGGATTCATAAACCTTATCCCAAAGGTCTTGGCGGGCATTCACAACGTCGTCAAACTCTTTTCTGAGGGCTTGAACTTGGTCGTTTGCAAGCTCTGCCTCGTCGCACAATTTGCCAAAGTCATCGCCGAAAAAGTTTTCGTCATTCTCGATGAAGAGCAAGTCGTCGCCGCAAGAGTTGTCCGCGTCACACTTGCCGTCGGCGCAATCGCCGTAGAGCATGTCTTCGTTCGTATCGAACAATTCGCCATAAAGTTTTTCAAGTTGTGCATCAAGTTCGTCAAGCACGTCGACGTTTTTCAACAGCGTTGCCTTTTCTTCGTCGGTCAGAACGCTCAGGTTTTCGATAAACGCCTTTTCGTCAAAGTTGTCGGGAAACTCGTCGAGTTTTTGAAGTTCGGCAAAATACTTTTCCCAAAGCTCTGCATTGTCGTCGAATGCTCTTTGATACTGATTTTCCAAACTTTCGATTTGAGACAAAGCCTGACTGACTTGAGTTGTGGTTTCACTCTTATCGTTGGCTGCGTTTGCGATACGCTTGGGCAATAGCACTGCCAAGAGCGTGATTGCGGCGATTGCCAACGCTGTCAAGACAGCCACTGCGGTTATCTTGATTTTCATGGTTTTGTCGGTTTTCATAGTTCACTCCTTTTGTTTATTGCAAGCCTTAGCTTACGATTGAAGTTTAACAAACCGAACAAAGAAAATCCCCGAAAAACTGCTAGACGTTTGCAACAAATTTGCAACAAAAACAAATTATTTTCCGCAAATTCTGAAAAATCCGTACACACGCGCGTTTCACGCGCTTTTATGATTTTATAATACTAAACAAACCGTATTGTGTCAATAAATGAAAATTGCCGTTTTCAGTTTTTCATAAATATGCAAAGGGTGCACAAAAAGGCATAGGCATTGAAGAGGAACGTCGGCAAAAATTCGATGGCGATTTTCACTTCTTTGGTGAGAAAGCGAATGAAAAGTACGTAGGACGTGGCAAGCACGACAGACATGCACACAAGTGCGAATATCAAATCTTTCAGCGTGAAAAACGCAAATACGAAAAGGATGCAAGCACCGCCCAAAATCACAAAATAGAGCATGGACGGAAAAATATGTTTGAACTCCACAAGGCGAGATATTGCAAGCACCGATGACAGATAACTCATTGCGACGAACAGCGTAAACCAGCCTCCCGAAAGCACAAACGACGGTTTTTCAAGCGCAATCCACCACTTTAAGTCCAATTTGAAGCAAACCGAGCATAAGCCGGACACCACAAGCGTGAGGAGCAATCCCGCAACAAGTCCTATCATTCTCTTCAACTGATCCACACAAAAATATATTTATACAAAATCCGTTCAATGCCTCTGTCACACAAATTTCAAAGGTTGCGTAAGGTAATGTAGGAGCAATCCGAATCTTCAAGGAGGTACATAACATGAACGGAATCTTTACAAACGGTACAAACGGATGCGGCTGCAACACGTGCGACATCGTTTTGCTCTTGATGCTTCTCAACTGCTGCGGTTGCGGCGGCAATATGGGCGGATTGGGCAGTTGCGACATCGTGTGGCTCATCCTCATCCTCTCCTGCATTTGCGGCGGAGGCAACGGCTGCGGTTGCTGCAAGTAACCTCGGACGGCAATTTTGCAATCGAACGCGCCCTCAATCGAGCGGCGCGTTTGATTTTTGGAAAATAACCGCAAAATCCCTATATTGTTTTGGCAATTGTCGATTGAAAATTGACTTTTTTTGCTATATATCTTATTATAAATTCACAATAATTATCGGCTCATCATCCGGATGAGTGCGAAAGGAGTTATCTTTATGGCACAACTTACAATGGACAAACTCGTTGCCCTCGCAAAAAACCGCGGATTCGTCTACCCCGGCAGTGAAATCTACGGCGGTCTTTCAAACTCTTGGGACTACGGCCCTCTCGGCGTCCAACTCAAAAACAACATCAAGCAGGCTTGGTGGAAAAAATTCGTTGTCGAAAATCCATACAACGTAGGTCTTGACAGCGCAATCATCATGAACCCCACCACTTGGCAAGCAAGCGGACATATCGGCGGTTTTTCCGATCCTCTGATGGATTGCAAATCCTGCAAATCCCGTCATCGCGCCGACGACCTTATCGAAGAATACAACCTCAAACACGGCCTTGACGTCAACATCTCGGGTTGGAGCAACGAGCAGATGGAACAATATATCATCGAGCACAAAATCCCCTGCCCCGTTTGTGGCAACAGCAACTTTACGGGAGTTAGAAAATTCAACCTCATGTTCAAGACATTTATCGGCGTGACGGAAGATTCGACATCCACCGTCTATCTCCGCCCCGAAACCGCGCAAGGCATATTCGTCAACTTCAAAAACGTGCAACGCACAACTCGTAAAAAAGTACCTTTCGGCATCGGTCAAATCGGCAAGAGCTTCCGCAACGAAATCACACCCGGCAACTTCATCTTCCGCATCCGTGAATTTGAACAAATGGAACTTGAATTTTTCTGCAAGCCCGGCACCGATCTCGAATGGTTTGCATATTGGAAGAACTTCTGCCATCAATGGTTGCTCGACCTCGGCATGAGAGACGAAAACCTCAAACTCCGCGACCACGAAAAAGAAGAACTTTGCTTCTACTCCAAGGCAACGACCGACTTCGAATATAAATTCCCGTTCGGCTGGGGCGAGCTTTGGGGCGTTGCGGATCGCACCGACTACGACCTCAATCAACATATGAAAACATCGGGCAAGGATCTTTCCTACATCGACCCCGTAACCAACGAAAAATACGTTCCCTACGTCGTCGAGCCGTCTTTGGGCGCAGACCGCGTATTCCTCGCATTTCTCTGCGACGCATACGACGAAGAGCAAGTGGGTGAAAACGACACCCGTGTAGTGCTTCACCTCCATCACGCTCTCGCTCCCGTCAAAGTGGCTGTTCTCCCCTTGCAAAAACAACTCAACGAAAAAGCGGAAGAGCTTTATATCGAACTTTCAAAGCACTTCGCTTGCGACTTCGACACGTCCGCATCCATCGGCAAGAGATATCGTCGTCAAGACGAAATCGGCACGCCCTACTGCGTCACCGTCGACTTCGACACCCTCGAAGACGGTTGCGTAACGGTGCGTGAGCGCGACACGATGGCTCAAGTACGCTTGCCCATCGACAGCCTCGTGGACTACTTCACCGAGCAATTCAAATATTGATTTATCCGGTGATATCGTCTGACGAAAATCAAATATTGATTTACCCGACGGAATTTCCCGACAAAAATTCAATCATAAACGCAAAAGCGACGGCGATGCCGTCGCTTTTGCATTGAATTGCATATCGATTATTCTTGTTTACACACGGTATTTCGGCATCGAGAAAAACGCCGATAAAGAACGCATTTTTGTTATTTACAACTCTATCGCGCCGTAAAATTCCGTGGTTTTTGCGCCTTTTATATTGCCTTGTTGCATGGCATAGACAATGTTTTCTTTCGTCAGTTCTTTGCCCTCTATATTTGCCAAAAAAGCACCGAAAAACGCATCTCCCGCGCCCGTTGTATCAACACACTTCACACCGCTTATGCTCGGCACGATTCCTTTCAAATCGTTGTAATAGTATGCGCTTCCGCTCTTGCCGAGAGTTACAAGCAGCAACTTGTCCTTCTTCAAAACGGATTTTGCCGCCTCGTCCATATCGCTTATGCCCGTGTAGTCGGCAAGTTCGTCATCCGAGAATTTGATTATATCCGCGCGCTCGACAAACGGCGCATACGCCCTTTTTGCGTCCTCGAAATTCTTATATATATCTTTGCGGAAATTCATATCGAAACTGAGTTTTGCACCGAGTTCGCTCGCCTTGTTTGCAATCTTTTCGGCAAACTCTCTGCCCTTTTGTTCGGACAACATGAGCGATCCGAGATGCACAATCTCCAAATTCTCGTAACTTTCAAAATCTATATCGTCAAAATCGATATTGAAGTCCGCCGTATCGTGACGGTTGAAAGCAAAATCGCGCTCGCCGTCCGTGAGCGTAACAAATGCAATCGTGGTGTTGCATTCGGCATCTATTTGGATATCTAACCTATCCAAATGCGCCTTTTGCGCCTCGCAGAGCACAAATCTGCCTATGACGTCATTGCCCACTCGTCCGACAAAGCCGACCTTTGCGCCGCTTTGCTTTGCGTTTACGGCAAGATTGAACGGAGCGCCACCGCAAAATGCCTTGAACGTTGTTACGCCATCCTCTTTTTGTCCGATCATATCGGCAAGTATTTCTCCGACAGACAAAATCATAACTATCACCTACATAATCGATTTTCAAAGACATTATAGCATATCAAAACGATTTTGTTGACTTTTGTATAAAGTAGTGCTAAATTATTTGCGAAAGAGAGTTTGCGGAAAACAATTTGTACTCAAATTGCACGCTGTAATAACTTGGACGCTTCGTTCTGTGGCAATAAGTCGTTTCTCTCTTTTTTTATTTGCCGTTTTTTTGTACCGTATTGACAAAAATACAGATTTGAATATAATAATATATTTGAGCGTTGGATGAAGAGCGAATTAAGTTTCGACAATCCGTAATCAGTAGCCACGGCGTTTATAACGCTAGTTATTGTCGCTCTTTTTTTATTTACGTTTTACATTCCGTATTGACAAAATGCGGATAATTGCATATACTATGATTGTTCTTGATGAGAACAACTTGGGCATTGCCCATAGGAGTTATGTGCAGTCACAGCGATGTGGTTGCATTTTTTTATAATTGCACTATAACATTTTTAGGCAATGGTGCGCAGAAAGCAATTGCAGTTGAACACAAAACATTACTAGAAGAAATCGTCATATAACTCATATTAGATTGGCTACTAAACATTTTTATATAACCATTTTTTCTATATTTTTTTTAATCATTTCTGCCTCAAATCCTATTCTCCTCTGATATATATCCTTACTATCTTGCATCGCTATCTCTCTATTTAATTCCAATAGCGCATCTTCTTTTTTAATCCCTGTCGATAAAGCAATTATCATGCCTTGTCTTCTCATATGGATGTCATCACTAGATAACATATATTCAACCAGTTCTCTCAAAAATGAAACATTATCTGCTATGTTTCGTTTAATTTTTTCGCATTTTTTAAAAGCCTTGTTTGCAATGAGATGGTTTCCATTCCAAGATTCATCAAAACTTGTCTTTGCGAAAAATGCAATGTCTTCTGCTATCTGTTTAACCGAATCTACTCTCATATTTTATCCTATAAATAAGTTTAATACATATTTCCCAAATTTCAATTGATCTTCAAATGGTTGTCCCGCCAACCAATTGCAAACAGTTTGATTATTTGAAAAATCTTTTATTGAAGAATAATATGCACTAATTTTTCTATGTACAGATTTTTCTACTATTACCATATTATTAGTGTTATGTATTTGCTCTGGCGCAAACCCACTTTTCTTAATTTGACATTGCTCAACAAGATGATGCCAATCTCTACCTACACCAGCATTTCCTTCTGCTTTTTTAAATTCTGCGAATGATGAGTATCCCCTTCCAGTATTTTGATCAGAAATACTAAACAAACTACTAGACGATTGACAAGCATTAATAATCGAGCCACCTAATGCAAAAATTCCGCCCCACATCAGGCCATCGCACAATCCGTCAATGCCCGCTTCTAAAATATCTTCCTTGCTTCCCTTACACGAATCAGTTTAGATGCTTTTTTTGATGCCGTATCGATATTGCAGGTATAAGATCGTAAAACAAACAATCATTTGTGCACATATTATAGTAATTGATAATATTATCAATTGTCTCCCCCATGTTAAAGCTCTTGTAATAAATTGTCTCTGCCCAATAATACTCAAAATTTCCATCATCTCTAACGCCACCGCCCGCATTATCATCAGTACCATTATCTTTGATTAGTTTGTGTTTCCACCATGTTATATCTATGACTTCCCAACCATTATGATACAATGTTTCTATATCGGCAATAAAATCCTTTTTACAGATCAGAATGTCATCATATTTTTTTATTCCTAATACTTGAATTATACCTTTTAAATACTTCATATAGCACCACATCATCTTTTGATAAACCATTTAATAGCACTATCATCTATCCATGATTTATCACCATACTTGCTTAATTGAACAATTTCTCTGGTTTTACTATCAATTATTACAAACCCAGTCAAACCTTTCTGGTTCAACTGGGTCTCGTTTGGTGCGGACAACAGGACTTGAACCTGCATGAACTAGTGCTCACAAGAACCTGAATCTTGCGCGTCTGCCAATTCCGCCATGTCCGCAAATTTCCGTTGATTTTTACACGGAGCGGATCTCCGAGGGTGGACGCAATTTGTGACGCATGCGTCGTATCGCCAAAGCGTCAATAAGCATTTTAGCGTATCATCGCCTCGATGTCAATCTATTGGCGGAAATTGCAACAATCAGCTTAAACTCGAACGTCGATTGCTAAAAACGTAAAAAGCAAAGGAAGCGATTTCGCTTCCTTTGCTTTTGAGAGAGAATATAGATTGTCGTATTGCTACAACACATCTTGTGATTTTGCATTGATTGGGGTTATCATTATTCAATATCAATGCGAAGTTGAACTAATCGTTGTCGGTGGGTTGTGAATCATTGTTTTGTTGCGAGGCTTTTTCGCGCTCGGCTTCGAGTTCCGCCTTACGCTTTTTGACGAGTTCCGTCCAATCGACGTCCTTGTCTTGCGAGCAACAATGCCCGTTGCACTTCCCTGCATGCGAGCATCCCGCACAATCGCTTCCGAGCGAGGGCTTACCCTTTGCCTTTCTCACGATTGACGCGACGATGACGCCCGCCACAATCGCAACCGCCACGACGATGGTGACGATTCCGATCGGGTGCATTGCCGACAATATAGAATTGAAAACTACGTTTGTCATATATCGCTCTTTTCACGCAAAGTCCGTATTGCGCATTTTGCGCGACTTATGCGTTCTTTTTGATTTTGAGTTTTGCGCCGAGGTCGCCAAAGAACTTCTTGACGTCGATCTTACCCTTGTTGTCAAGCACGATGAGCGCGATGATTGCCGCCCAGATTGCCGCAAAGATGAACACCGTCCACCACCATGCGCCGATGAGATAAATCATCATGGACACGACGTAGCTTGTGCCTACCCAGAAGAGCAAGGTCATTTTGTAAGACTTCTTTGTGGGAAGTTCTGCCTTTGCGGTTGCAACTGCTGCAAAGCACGGAATCGTGAGCATGTTGAATGCGATGAATGCAATCAAGCCCGGCACGTCGATGCCTGTTGCGGCGATCATTGTGCCTGCCGCGGCGATACCGCCGTCTGCTTCTACGTCGATCATACCGCCGACGATACATGCCGCCAATGTGCCGAACGTTGCGATAACGTTCTCTTTTGCGATAAGGCCTGTGATTGCCGCCACTGCGAACACCCAACCGAATGCTTTAAGTTGCGAACCGAATCCGAGCGGTGTGAACAGAGGTTGAATGAGTCCTCCGATACCGGCAAGGATTGATTGATCCATTTGCTCGTCCGCAAGGAATTGCCACGTCCAGCTGAAGTGGCTGATAAACCAAATGAGGATTGTGGAAGCAAGGATGATTGTGAACGCTTTTTTCACAAAGTGCTTCGTCTTATCCCAAAGGTGCAAAGCCAGGTTTTTGGGTTGAGGCATATGGTATGCGGGAAGCTCCATGATGAACGGAGGCACTTCGCCCTTCATCGTTGTTGCGCGCATCAAGATGACTGCGCAGATTGCCACGACCACGCCTAGCACGTACATCATATATGTGATGACGTCGGGATGAGAGAATCCGAATTGAGTTGCGATGCCGCCTGCGATTGCCGTAAGGATCGGGAGTTTTGCGCCGCAGCTGAAGAATGGAATAACTCTGATCGTTGCGATTCTTTCGTTCTCGTCGGCAAGTGTACGAGTGTTGATGAACGCGGGGACGGAGCAACCGAAGCCCATGATCATCGGCATGAACGCTCTGCCCGACAAACCGAATCTTCTGAAAATTCTGTCGAGGATGAACGCTACACGCGCCATATAGCCGCTGTCTTCCAAAATTGAGAAGAACAAGAACAGCAAGAGGATTTGAGGCAAGAAGCCGAGCACTGCAAACAAACCGCCGAGGACACCGTCAACGATAAGTCCGATGCACCATTCGGGCGCGCCCGCCATCGCAAGACCTTCGTTTACGCAAGTGCTGAGGAATTCGGTGAACGTGTTGAGGATGTTTGCAAGGATGACGCCGGGGCCGTACACGCTCTCTTCGTATCCGAAGAAGGTCGCCGCACTGATGCCCGAGCACCACTCGTCTATGCCGCTCACGAACGAGGCTTCGAGTTCGCCATCGTCGTTTGCTTCAACGGTGACTTCCCACTTGCCTTTTTCGTCCGCGTAGAATTTTTGCTCGAGGTCGGCTTCGGTGAGCTCGTCAACATAACTAAGTTCGTGATCTGCCGTATATACGTAAGGTTTTGCTTCAACCGCTTCGAGTTCGCCGTCATCGGTGAAAGTGAGATCCGCTTTGAAGCCGTCTTCGGTGTAATACGTCGTATCTTTATCGTAAGGCGTTTGTGCAAAGTCCACCGCTTGCGTTGCCGACGCGTCCAAGTAAGCAACTACGTCTTTGTCGAACACACCGCCTGCGCCGAGGAACAAGAAGTCCTCTGCAAACGTAAGGTGGAACACCAAGAACAAAATCACAAGGAAGATAGGGATACCCCAGACCTTGTGGGTGAGCACCTTGTCCGCTTTGTCGGATACGCTGAGTTTTTCTTTTTCGTTTTTCTCTTTCTTCGTTACGACGGAAGAATAGTTTTTGGATATGTACTTGTAGCGAGCGTCTGCAACGATTGCTTCGAAGTCCGTTCCGAAAACGTCGTCCTTGAACGTCTTTTTGAACTCTTCGACCATTTGAGCCGCTTGCGGATGTTGACCGACCTCGATTTCATCGAGTTCGACAAGTTTCACCGCATGGAAGAGCGAATTCTCCACTCCGCTGCCTTCGAGTGCTATTCTACAATCGTTGATGAGGTGCGTAAGTTGAGTGCCTTCGAGTACGGTTCTACCCTTTCTTGGTTGCCCGCAAACTTCATACGCCCTCTGCATGAGTTCGTCAAGACCTTTTTCGCGAAGTGCGGAGATTTCAACGACGGGAAGACCGATTTTTTCTTCAAGGCTCTTTGCGTCAATCTTGTCACCGTTCTTTTCAACGGTGTCCATCATGTTGAGCGCGATGATCATAGGAACGTCGATTTCCATGATTTGTGTCGTAAGATAAAGGTTGCGTTCGAGGTTTGTTGCGTCCACGATGTTGATGACGCAATCGGGTTTCTCTTCAAGAATGTAATTTCTCGAAATCACTTCTTCGGGTGTATACGGAGAGAGCGAATAAATGCCGGGAAGGTCTACGATAGAGATGGGTTCGGCGCACTTTTTGTACGTGCCCTCCTTCTTGTCTACAGTGACGCCCGGCCAGTTGCCGACGTGAGCGGTAGAGCCCGTCAACGAGTTAAACAAAGTTGTTTTACCGCAGTTGGGGTTGCCTGCAAGAGCAAATCTTTTCATTATTTCTCAACCTCCATTGTAACGGCAGATGCCTCGGTTTTGCGAAGCGTCAATTCATAACCTCTGATTGTCACTTCGATCGGGTCGCCAAGCGGTGCTTTCTTTCTGAGATAAACTACTGCGCCGGGTGTTACGCCCATGTCGAACAAACGACGTCTGATTCTGCCGTCGCCTGCAACGGACTTGATGACGCCTTGTTCACCTATAATGAAATCACTGAGTAGCTTTTCCATTGTGTCCTCCTATTTATGCTACCAAAATTTTTGTTGCCATTTCTTTGTCCAAAGCAAGACGCCCGTCTTTGATAAGGCAGATGACGCTTCCTCCGCTCTGGGAAATAATGCTTATTGTTGAATCGATGGTAATACCCAAACTTTCAAGGTGTTTCTTCGTTTTTTCGTCCGTCATTATCTTGACGATCCTCAAATCCTTTCCGATGGGTGCAAACACAAGCGGCATAATTTCTCTCTCCTTTGCCGATTTTATTCGTTTTGTAATGTGAATATGAACATTTATTCATATTTACGCTAGAATAGTACAACTTTAAAATACGGATGTCAACAGATTTGGCAAAGAAATATGAAAAAATTTTCACATTTTTCTTCTTGATTTATTTTCAAACAAGTTATATAATATAAATATTCAATATAGAGTGCGCAAAAAGGCTTGATTTTTTACGACGAACGTATCGCGCTTACGTGACTTGTGAAAAATTTCGTCAAGCACAATCGTTCGCCAGATAGTGCGGCAAACAAAACTAGTTTTATGCCGAGTGCAATATTTGGATGAAGAACAAGGAAGATGCGATTTTCGAACAACGAGCGTACTAGGCGTACGTGACTTGTGAAAAAATTGCGTCTTACGCAGTTATTCGCCAAATAGTGCGCTCGAAACGGTAGGAATATATGGCACAGGATATAAGAGAACCAAAACAAGAAAGATCCATCGAAAAAAAGAACAGAATCGTACAGGCGGGTTTTGAGCTTTTCTCGCAGGCGGGATACTACAACACCAACACTGCGGAAATCGCAAAACGCGCGGGTGTATCCACAGGCATCGTTTACGGATATTTCAAGGATAAAAGAGATATCCTTTTGGACGTTTTGGAAATTTACGTAAACACCGCTTTCGCGCCGGTGCTTGATATGATTCAAAACCTCACCGCTCCCGTCAATTTCAGAGAAATGATTGCGCACGTTTTGGACGGTGCGATTGAGATTCACAAAAAATACGCAAATATTCACGAAGCATTGCACTCTCTGTCGCACAGCGACGAGGCGGTCAACAACAAATTTATTGCGCTCGAAGACGAAATCACCCTCTCTATTGCGCAAAAGTTTGCCGATTTGGGCGTAGAAAAGGACAACCTCAACGAACGCATACACTTTGCAATGGACATCGTGCAATCTTTCTCGCACGAATACGTGTACGACCATCACACCTACATCGATTACGACGCAATGCGCAACATCGTGCAGAACACTCTCGCCGCACTTTTTGAAAACTGATGACATCGTTTGCGCAAAGGTCGCTTGACTTTTTGTATTTCAATCACAAATACAACTCGAAACTGTGGTATCAGGAGCATAAAGATGACTTCAAACAGTACCTCTCTATCCCCTTTCGAGACCTCGTTTGCGAAATGTCGCCGCGCATGCTCGAAATCGACGGGCAGATGGTAACCGACCCCAAAAGCATAGTGTCGAGGCTTTATAAAGACTTGCGTTTTGCAAAGGACAAAACCAGCCTTTATCGCGACCATATGTGGCTCACTTTTATGCGCGGAACGAACGCTGAGTGCGGTTTGCCCGGCTACTTTTTCGAAATATCCCCCTACAATTTCCGCTACGGTTGCGGCTACTACATGGCGGACGCAAAAAGCATGGCAAGTTTGCGCAATCTGATTTTGTCAAACTCCCCCGCTTTTCAAAAAGCAAAAGAATGTTTTGAAACTCAAACCGATTTTTCTTTGGTCGGAGAAACCTTCAAAAAGCCGCGCTATGCCGATTATCCCGAAGATTTAAGTCGCTGGCTTGAAAAAAAGGATATTTGCCTTATTGCAAATTCAACGGACGCGGATTTGCTTTTTTCGGATAAACTCGCAGATTTTTTGTGCGATAAATTCGAATCGATAAAACCCGTCTACGATTTGATGATGACGGCGGAAGCGTTGGTTGAAAGATAATCGTTTTATTATTTTTTGCCGCTACGCTTTTCAAGATATGCGTGCGCGCTTTTCAAAATCTTTTTCGTGTTGTCGAAAGTGAGCAACTTCATAGCCTCGTCGTACGGCACGAGTTCGTAAGTCATATTTTCAAAGCCTTCGTTGTGCTTCGGCGTTTGATTTTCAAAATATCCCAAAAAGAACACCACCGTCTTGTCGTTGCCGTTTTTGAGCTTGTATTGGATTGTTTTTCTGAATCCGTTGACGATTTTCGGCTTTATAGAAGTTTCTTCCCATGTTTCGCGCACTGCGGTTTGTCTTTCGCTCTCTCCCTGCTCGACATGTCCTTTTGCAAAGCCGTACACGCCGTACTCGGTTTTTGTGAGCAAGTATTTTATCTGTCCGTCAACTCTTGTAAAAGTCACCGTTCCGCAAGATTTTTCTCTCATATCTCACCGTAATTTTTTATTTGCGGATATATTTTTCGTCGCCGCTCGGCACGTCGTCGGACACGAAACGCTCCACTTTCATTTGCAAATCGTATTTGTCGCGCAATGCCGCTATCTTTGCCATCATAGGCGAAGAATGATGCTCGTCTATCGCATTTTGATTTTTCCATTTGTCAACCAAGAGCACGACTTCCGGCTCGTCCGCAGAGAAAAAGTACTCGTAGCCGAGATTGCCTTTTTCGGCGCGGATTTCGTCGACGACGCCGCTTTTTATCATCTCTTCGACAAACTTTTTCGCTTTTCCGTTCGTACCTTTGTAATAAATGTTTACGCTTATCATATTCACCTCACAAAATCACGTGTAAATTGCGGATTTCTGCATTTTTTATGCGCTTTTGTATGGCATATCCGAACGGCTCCAAATATCGTCCCTCAACGCCCAAATCGAATTGCTCGTTTATCTCTTTTGCAAATGCGCCGCACGCGTCCTCGACAATTTCGCGCTTGAGTTCTTTTCCCTTTTCATCGTTGTCGGCGGTGAGCAAAAATTCAAGCGGCATGGACAACTCGGCAAACTTATCGAGAGTTCGCATTTGTCTGAACGCCCACTTATAATACGGCATATGTTTCTTTTCAAGCAAAAAAGCAAGTTCGCAAGCGTTTTTGACAAACTCGCAAAGCGCAAGCATCGCAGCACCGTCTTCACCGTGCTTTATGCAACGAGCGTAATTATACTGTCCCGACTGTGCCGCTTTGAGCGCGCACGAGCCGATTTTTTTTGCTCTGACGTCCTCGGGCATACCATGCAAAATCTCGTTGCGAATTTTTGTAAACTCGCCCAAGTCGTCGCGAAAGACTTCACCGTTCGTCGCCTCTGCAAAGAAAACCGAGCTCGTATAGAGCCAGTCTTGCAGCGTTTGCGGCGCGCCGTCGCATCCCGTGTATCGACGATAAAAATCGTCTATGCGATAAACTCCCTGCGCGCTTGCTCCGCCTGCGCTTTGGCGAGGCTTGCCGAATCCGTTTTTCAGGCAATATTCTTCTTTGAGTTTGTCATAGGCGCGCATAAGTTTGAAGCCGATTTTTTCTTCGTCCTCTTTTGTCAGCCACATGCAAAAACCCACTTCGAAATCGTGGTCGCGCGACACTTCGTCGTCAAATCCGAAGCACTCCGAGCCGTGCCCGACAAGCCCGACGGCAATGCGGTTTTGATAATCGCCAAACTCGTCCGCAATCATCTTTATGCCGACTTCCGTATAAAACTTTCTTGCTTGTTCGATTCCCTTCATATGACACAATCGCCGTTTTATAATCGCATTATTGCGATATAAAACTCATTTTCTGTTGTTTTCGTAGATTTGTTTCGCGCGGTTTTCAAGCTCTTCTTTTTGCATAAAGTAGCCGAAAAATCCAAATGCAGGAGCGCACTTGGAGCATACGAACGCATAGTTTCCGTCGTGCGTTAAACTTGCGTCGTCAAGGTGTTTATACGCCTTGTCAAGCAATGCTTCTATCTCGTCGTCGCACTCTTCTCCCTTGCTTTGCGCCTCGTCGTAAACAAGGTGCGCAAGATTGACGTAGGACACCGCAACCTCGCAAAAACCGCCTTTGTTTTTCAGCACTTCGATGGCTTTTTCATAGCACCTCCTGCCCTCTTCGTAGCGGTGCAAATCGCACAGTGCGGTGGCGTAATTGTTGTAAAGTCCCGCAAGGCGATAGTCGTCTTTGGGCAAGGAGGTTTCATAGCGTTGTTTTGCGATTTCATAATACTTTATCGCTTCGTCCGCCCTTGAAAACGCTTTCATAGTGGTTGCGCAGTTGAGGTATATCGTTGCGTCGTTGACGCTTTCCGCACCTCCTTTGCACGCCAAAATCGCAAGGGCTTCGTCCACTGCTTCAAGTCCCTTTTCTTTTTCACCGAGTTTGCGATAAAGTCCTATTTGCTCGCTCAAAATTTCAAGCAGTCCTTTTGTATCGCCGAGTGCTTTTGCTTCTTGTTTCCAGTATTCGAGCACTCGTTTTGCACCTTGCAAATCGTCCTTTTCGAACATCTCGTCGATTTTGTCGATGACGCGCATAATAGGGATTATGCCGATAGGCTCTTTTGAGCAACTACATTTTTCTTGCATGATTTCGCCTCACGTATATTGTACAAATATTATAACATACCGCTTTTATTTAGAAAAGAGGAAAAGTTGCTTTTCAAGCGAGTTTTACGCCACAGAATAAAGCGACTGAGGCACAATTTTGCGCCGTATTGCCTAAACGAACGATTTGTTTAAAATTTTAAACATACAAATTGGATAAATTGTCGATTTTTGACGAGCGTTTTGAGCAAATCGCATATTGAAACGCCTAACAAACGTATAGTATAATTGTATTATCTTAAAACAAGGGAGAAGTTTATGGGAAAACTTCAAAAACTTATCGACAACAAAGCGCAGAGCGCGAAGTTTATGTGCGACGAAATCGCGCATATCTGCAACGACATGCCAAAGCGCGATCCCGGCTCGGAAGGCGAGAAAATGGCGTGCGAGTACATGGCAGATTACCTGAAAAACGACTGCGGATGCGAAAGATCGGACGTGGAAACCTTCACCGAACACCCCAACGCGTTTTTCGGCTGGATTTATTTCACGATCACGCTTGTGCTTGCAGGCATGGTTCTTTTCTTCTTTTTGCCGATACTCGGCGCAATTCTGACGGCACTCGGTTTTGTGATTTTGTTCGTTCAATTCGGTCTTTACAAAAAACTCGTTGACAAATGCTTCCCCAAGAAGACGGGACACAGCGTCACCGCAATCAAAAAATGCACGGGAGAAGTGAAAGGCAGAGTTTTCTTCAACGGACATCCCGACGCGGTTTGGAACTGGCCCGTCAACAACAAATTCGGCGGCACTGCGCACGTTGCGCACCTTGTGACAAGCGTCGTAAGCGGACTTGTGGTGCTCGGCTTGAATATAGCGGCGGCAGTCGCAACCAAGTGCCAACCCGTCGTTGACTACACCGTCGCAGGCTACGTCGCACTCTACGGTCCCGTTCTTTTCTGGATGGGCATCGCAATTCTCGTCATGGTTCCCTGCCTTGTAGGCATGTACTTCATGTGGGACGAAAACACCATCACGGACGGTGCAAACGACAACCTCACGGGGTGCTATATGGGCATCGCAATCCTCAAAGCAATGAAAGATCAGGGCATCGAACTCGAACACACCGAGGTCGGCGTCATAATTTCGGGCAGCGAGGAAGCGGGACTTCGCGGCGCAATGGCATGGTGCGAAGCGCACAAAGGCGAATTCGACGATGTGCCGACTTGGATTTATTCTTACGACACAATTCACGAAAGCAGATTCCTCGGCGTCAACTATCGCGACCTCAACGGCACGGTAAAGTCGGACAAAGAAGTCAGCGATTCGTTCATATCGGCGGCAAACGAACTCGGCATCAAGTGCACAAAGACGTGGGTTCCTCCCTTTGGCGGTGCGACAGACAATGCGGCGTTCAACAAAGCGGGCTTCCGCTCGACAGGCATCACCGCTCTCGACCACAACCTTCAAGACTACTATCACACCATGCGCGACACTGCCGACAATCTCAATCCCGAATGCCTTGCAGATTGCTATGCTATATCCGTCAAGTGCCTTGAAAACTTCGATCGCGACATCGCAAAATAATTTACTAGAAACCAAAACAACAAAAAAAACGTCTTTCGAAAGAAAGGCGTTTTTTTGTTGCGACAATATTTTTCGCTTAAACTTCAAATCAATTTTGTTCGCACAAATCGGGCAAATCTCTGTAATACTCGTCTTGCGCGATTTCCATTTTCGGCTTTTCGCGATTGTAGATTATACGCATGATAATTCCGTCCACGATTATGTTGAGCACCCAGCTTATAGGCCAGCTCAAATATAGCATTTCGGGCGTATTTACGGCTTTGCACGCTGTATAAATCCACACGATACGGAAAACGCAAATGCAGAAAAAGTTGGCTACCATCGGCGTAAACGAATAGCCCATTCCGCGCATACATCCCACGATAACTTCAACTATGCCGCATACGAAGTAGATCGGCAAAATGATTTTCATTCTGTTGCAAGCATACTCGATGACAACGGGATCGGGCGTGTACAGCCTTGCGATATACTGCCCTGCCGTGAGCAAAACAAGCGTCCAAAGCAAACTTATGACGATAATCATTATCGACGCCTCGATTGCGGTTTTTTTGATGCGGTCGGGGCGTTTTGCACCGTAATTCTGCCCTGCGAACGTAACCGTTGCGTTTGAAACGGCGTTCATAGACGTATAAACGAAGCCTTCAAGATTGCTTCCCGTCGAACTGCCTGCGACAAGCGAATATCCGAAGCCGTTGAGATTGGTTTGAATAAGCACGTTGGCGATTGAGAAAAACGAGCTCAAAATGCCGCTCGGCAATCCGACTTTGATGATTTGCGCAAGCTCTTTTTTGTGGAAACGCAGTTTTTTGAGCACCAACTTGCAATATCCGTCCTCTTTCATAAGCGTGATGACAAGCAGTATGCACGAAATGTATTGGCTGACGATCGTCGCAATCGCAACGCCTTCGACGTCGAGTTTTGCAACGATGACAAATATAAGGTTCAGCGCAACGTTGACGATACCCGCAACCGTGAGGTATATAAGCGGACGTTTGGTGTCCCCTTTCGCGCGCAAAATGGACGCTCCGAAGTTGTAAAGCACGTTTGCGGGAGTGCCGATGAAGTATATAAACAGATAGTCGGTGGCTTTGTCGAGGATTGCGGGATCGGTTTTCATCCACACAAGGAAGTATCTTGCGCAAAACACGCCGATAAGCCCCACTGCCACACCGCTGATGAGCGAAAGAAGCACGGACGTATGCACGGTGTTTTGAGCGCGATTTTCGTCTTTTGCACCGATTGCCTGGCTCATAACCACGTTCGTGCCTATCGACAAGCCTATAACGACGTTGATGATGAGATTGATAAGCGCAACGTTTGAGGAAACCGCCGCAAGCGATTGCGTGCTAGTTTCCGAAAACTGACCTATAACTATCAAATCCGCCGCATTGAACAGCAACTGCAAAATACCCGAAAAAGCAAGCGGCAACGACACCGCAATGAGTTTTTTGAGCAGCGGTCCGCTTGTCATATCCATGTCTTTGAGTGCGGCAGCACCGTGATGATGAAAATGAATTGGCTTCATATTTCTTCCGTATCGTTTGAAAATATTTCTCGTCAGATTCCCTCTATCCGTATGGAAAGACTATTTTATCACTTCCGCCGCCAAAGTCAACCGAAACCGCAACATATTTGTCATCAAAATTATGGGAATTTTCCCGCCGCCGCCCCAAACTCTCCGCCGCCGAAAATCCGCATGGAAAACACACCGAAAAATTAAAACAACCGCGTACGCGGTTGCTTTGGTATTTTTCAAATTACTCTTAACAATACATTAATTATTGCCTCATCTAGTGCCAATTCATCTACATTTCCACTAAACATAGTTCTTACTTTATCTTTTATGAAGATTTTGTTTTGTTCCTGAATGTCGGATACATATCGGACAGGTTCTAAAGAAAACCTAAATCCAATTGATGATAAAAACAATTCAATTCGTTTTTCATATACTTTTACCTTACTGATATCCATTTTAATCAACTCCTTTTATTTGTCTATGGTACCGTCGGTGCAATAAATCTTATATGCCCCGTATTATTCCAATTTGAATTATTCTCAACATTACTCCAATTCTCTTTTGTACTATAGTATCTGATTACTGCCAATTCTTTGCAATCGGTAAAGAGATAAACCGGCATAGATTTAACTTCGGAAGATATATTGACCGTTGTCAAATTGCTATTCCCAAAAAAATTATACCAAATAGTAGCGGATAAGCCTAACAATTGACAATTAGCCGCATTCCAATCTAGAATCGTTAAATTCGTGCAATTAGAAAACGCTCCTTTCCCAATGTATTCCAAAGATTCCGGAATAGATATACAAATGATTTTCTCGCAATTATAGAAAGCCTTTTCTCCTATCTCATTAACATTATTTGAGAACTCAACTGCGCCAAGACTTATGCAATTCTCAAATGCGCTTTTACCTATTTTTGTCACATTACCAATATTTAAACTATTTAGATTTTTGCAATCTTTGAAAGTATTATCTCCGATGCTGTTTAAGGAATTGTTTGCGCTAATGATAACATTTACTAGACTTTCACAAGACTCAAACGCATTGTTCCCTATAGACACAATATTATCACTAATAAAAACGCTGTTCAGTCCAACTTTATCCTTAAAAACATCATCTCCAATTCTTGTTACTTTTCCATCGTTATAAGTCGAAGGAATATAAACATTCTTATCTATTCCTTCATAATGAGAAACATAATATGAACCATCTAATTCAGAATTATAAACAAACGACAACCCTGGTGTAAAAAATTCCTTACCGCATATGCTACAAATGTAGTTAATATAATTGTGCGTACATTTTGACACATCAGCATTTGTAACAGTAAAAGTTGATGTTGTTCCGTCAGTATAAGTTATGGTATATGTATCTATATAGCCATCCGTAGAAGTTTTTTCAATTGAAACAATTCCTCTTCCGTTATCGCCCTTTTCGCCTTTGACGGTATTGCAAGCACATAGTGCAATGATTAAAACAATAGCCATTGTAATCAAAAACAATAATTTGGTTTTTCTCATAGTTTTCTCCAAATAAATAGTTTACTTATAAGCAAAACACCTAATTTTTGCATATAGCATATATATTATAGTAACAATTTTTGTTACTGTCAATATTTTCGTAACAAGGTTGGTTACAATTCAAGTATGGAGTTCAAAGCGCGATTGAAAGAATTGAGAATCGAAAACAATGAATCTCAACAAGATTTGGGACGGATTTTGAATATGTCAAAAATGGCAATTTCGCACTGGGAATCCGGTCATAGTGAACCAAGCATCGCCCAACTCATAATTATTGCCGACCATTTTGAAGTCAGCGTTGACTATCTCATAGGGCGCGAAAACTGATAGAAAAGTCCCGACTTCATATCGAAGTCGGGACTTTTGTTTTTGAGTTAATTGCGTTATTTTGCGGCTTTTTGAGCCTCAAACCTATCCAACTTGTTTTTTTCCAATTTAAGATATACCCACTTGATCGGCGGACAGATTGCAAAGAGGAATTGCGCAAACGTGAAGAGTTTGGACGGGTTGACAAATTTGCGTTTATGCTCCAAACCTCTCACCATGCATTTGGCAACGTGTTGAGGTTTTTGCACGGGGAACGGTCGCTCGCGAATGACTTTGCCCTCTTGACCTTCGACCGCTTTTTTGAAGAAGCCCGTGTCGGTGGCTATCGGATAGAGGCAAGTGAGGGCAACGTTTTGGGGAAGCTCGTAGCGCAAACCTTGTTGGAAGCCTTGCATCGCAAATTTGCTTGCGCTGTAAAGCGTGTAGCCTGGCATTGCGAGCTTGCCGATTGCCGACACCGTAATTGCCATATGACCTTGCTTGCCGCCGAGATATTCGACGTATTTTTGGTATGTATAGACGGGCGAAAACACGTTGACTTTGAAGATGTCCTCTATACGCTCCCAGTTGACGTAATCCATTGTTTCGTAGTACGGGAAGCCTGCGTTTGCAAAGAAGATATCGATCGAGCCGAGTTTTTCGTCAGCGGTTTTGAAAATCAAATCCACGTTTTCTTTTGTGGAAACGTCGCACACCATCGGGATAACGTTTTTCAAACCGAGAGCTTCGATTCTGTCCGTGCGCAGGTCGACTGCCAAAATCGTGTTGTCCCCGTTTGCGAGCAATTTGAGAGTTTCAAGACCGATACCGCTGTTTGCGCCGGTTATGACGATATTTTTGCCTTTTATCATAGTTTTCTCCTTTATGTGAAAATTATATTTCTTTATGCTTTTCCAAAATCTTGTCAAACAAGACAGTCGCCCTCTTTTTGAGCTTGTTAAGCGAGCCTTTATTGTCGATTATTTGCGTGCTTTTCGCCATCAAAACCGACGACGGCACTTGCGATCGGATACGCCTGATAGCCTGCGCCACGTTCATCCCTCTGCCCTTTTTAAGACGTGCGATTCTTGTCAAAAGCGGAGTTCTGACATACACGATTTCGTCGAAAGCCTCGTCGCCGCCCTCTATAAACAGCGGAAGTTCGATTGCGAGCGGATTCTCGGTATGCTCGGCAATCGCTCTCATAATTTCGGGATGAGCTATCGAATTGAGCTTTTTGCGCTCTCTCTCATCGGAAAACACAATGCTTGCAAGCGTTTTTTTGTCCACGACGCCGTCCCTGACCGCCGATGGAAAAGCGGTTGCGATTTTTTGAATATATGACGGCGTTTTGAGCAGTTCGGCATTGATTTCGTCTGCGCTAATGCAGAAAAAACCACGCTCCTTTGCGATTTTCATAACCTCGCTTTTGCCAGAACCTATACCGCCTATGATTGCGATTCTCATTTCAAATCACCCCAGTTGTCCGCGCTTGTCGCCTCGGCAACGAGAGGTACGGAAAGCGAAACGGCGTGTTCCATTTCATACGACAATATCTTTTTGACTTCCTCTTCTTCGTCCTTTGTTGCCTCGATGATGAGTTCGTCGTGGATTTGAAGTATCATTTTGGACTTCATATTTTCAAGGCGTTTTTCGACGTTTATCATCGCAATCTTGATGATGTCTGCCGCCGAGCCTTGCAATGGCGTATTCATTGCCATGCGTTCCGCCGCCGAACGCACCATATAATTCGACGCTTTGAGGTCGGGCAAATTGCGACGTCTGCCAGACATCGTGAGCGAATACCCTCTCTCTCTTGCGTCTTCGACGTTTTTGTCCATAAACTCGCGCACTTTGGGATGCATTGTGAAATAGTTTGCGATAAACTCCTTTGCCATGTATTGCGGAATGGAAAGGTTTTCTGCAAGTCCGTATCCGCTTATGCCGTAAATTATGCCGAAATTGACTGCTTTTGCGTCCCGTCTTTGCGCAGGCGTAACCTCGCTTACGGGAATGCCCAAAATCTGCGATGCTGTAATGGCGTGGATGTCGTCGTCGTGATTGAACGCCTCGATAAGTTGCTCGTCGCCGCTCATATGCGCAAGCAGGCGCAATTCTATTTGCGAATAGTCCGCGCTTACAAGCACGCAATTCTCCCCGGGAATAAACGCACTCTTGATATCCTTTGCCTCGTCGCTCCTTGCAGGAATGTTTTGAAGATTGGGATTCGTTGAGCTGAGTCTTCCCGTTTGCGTGATGCATTGATTAAACTCGGTGTGGATTCTTCCCCTGTTGACAAGCGGTTGAAGTCCCATGACGTAAGTGGATTGGAGTTTTGCATAATGGCGATATTCCAGCACGGCGTTTACTATCGGATGTTTAGGCGCAAGGTTTGAAAGCACGTCTTCGCTTACGGAATATCCCGTCTTCGTTTTTTTGCCGTGCGGCAAACCGAGCTTGTCGAAAAGTATATCGCCGAGTTGCTTGGGAGAAGCAATATTGAACGTTTCGCCTGCAAGCGAATATATCTCTTTCGTCAATCCTTCGATAATCTCGCCGTACTTCTTTTCAAGGGCTTTCAAAACGTCCGTCGACACTCTCACGCCTCTTTCTTCCATATTGCGCAAAACGACGCAAAGCGGCTGTTCAATGTCAAAAAACAACTTGTTAAGTCCTTGTTGTGCAAGTTGAGCGCGCAATTGTTGGCTTTCGTCAAACAATTCCACCGCGCCGATTTCATAGCCGTCAGCACCCAAAACTTGCTCTAAACTCTTTATGGGTGCGCTGCCTCTTGCAAGGTGGGCGGCAATCATAACGTCGAAAAATTTATCTTGGTCGAACCCGTAGGTTTTGCTCAAATTTTTATAGTCGTAACATATCAGTTCTCTGCCTTTTGCCACTTCTTTGAGCGTTGCGATTGCGTCGTCGAATCCTATGCCTTCGCTGAACAAATCTTCGACGCAACTCACGGTGTATTCCGTCTTGTCGTCCACCGCAAACGATACGTCGCGCCCTATAAGGACTGCGATTTTGTCGCCTTTAACGGCATTTTCTATTTCGTTTGCGCTTGTAAGTTTGACAATGTTTTTTTCAATCTTTTTCGCTTGGGGAACGTCCTCTTGCACGGAGTCGAAACTCATTCTGTTTGCAAGCGACGTGATTTCAAGCTCGCCAAGCTTTGCTCTGACTTCACCGCTATACACAGGCGTAAAAGCAATGTCGTCGAGAGTGCACTCGACGGGAACGTTGCAGTTGATGGTCACAAGCTCTTTGCTCAAAAGCGCAAGCTCTTCGTTGTTTTGAATATTTTGTCCCAGTTTGCCGGGAATATCGCTTGCGTTTTTCAAGATGCTTTCAAGCGAGCCGTATTTGTCCAAAAGTTGCTTCGCCGTTTTTTCGCCCACTCCGGGAATACCCGGCACGTTGTCAGACGTATCTCCTCTCAATGCTTTGTAATCTATAAACTGCTCAACGGTAAATCCGTCTTGCAAAAGGCGTGCCACGTCGTACACTTCGATGTCGCTGACGCCTTTTTTTGTCCAAAAAACTTTTGTCGTAGGGCTTACAAGCTGGAAGCTGTCGCGATCTCCCGTGACTATGATACATTCGTCGTCGAAACGCTTTGAGAGCGTGCCCAAAATGTCGTCGCCTTCATAGCCTTGCATGCTGACGATTTTGATTCCCATTGCCGTAATAAGCTCTTTGAGAGGCTCTACTTGCTGACGGAGTTCCTCGTCCATAGGCTTTCTCGTCGCCTTGTACTCTTTGTACATCTCGTGACGGAACGTCGGGCCGTGCAAGTCGAACGCAGCCGCAATATGCGTGGGATTTTGCTCCTTGATTATCTTCAAGAGTATGCTCAAAAAGCCGTATATCGCACCCGTGTATAATCCTTTCGAGGATTTGAGATTGGGAAGTGCGTGATACGCGCGGTGCATAAGACTGTTTGAATCCAAAAGCAATATTTTGTTTTGCGCCATATTTCACCTATATATCGTCAATACGATTATTCTGTCCTTTTTCGGGCAAGCAAAAACTCTCTGAGTCCTTTGTCCATAAGTTCTTTCGCGTCGTCGTAGCCCGTTTGCATATATGCGTGTATGCGCGAGCTTGAAAACGCCATAGCGGGCCCCAAATCCTCTTTGGGAGCTATGAAGAACAAATCGGGATTGCCCTCCACTTTGCGTTTGGGCTGTTTGCTTTCCACGTTCGTGCGGATTACGAGCATCTTGTCGTAGCCGTTTTTCACAAGCAGATTTATGGGCATATTGTCGTAAACTCCGCCGTCAATATACTTCTTGTCGTCGATGATTTTGGGCGGAAAAATCGGGAAAGTCGCAGATGCGATGATGTAGTCCACAAGTTTTCCCTCGTCGATTTCGTCCATCATTTTTTCGACGGGTTGCATATCCGAGATGTTGAACGTGACGAGTCCGTAGTCCTTGCCCGACGCACGAATATCCTCCTCGTTTACGATAGTTTCAAAAAACTTTTGAGATTTCTCGTAGGAAGATTCCAACATTTTGAAAGTGCCAAGTTTCTTTTCAAGCATAACTCGCAAAATCGCGGGTTTCAAATCCAAGCCTTTGAGAGCGGCGGTTTCCTCGTCGCTCAAATCAAAAACGGTGTTGGTTTGTATCTCGTTCCACACGTCGAAAAGTTTAGAATATCCGCCCTCGAGATAAATTGCGCCGTTGATTGCGCCTATCGAAGTGCCCACAACGCCGTCAAACTCCACCAACAGTTCCCTCACTGCCATAAGCGCGCCTATTTGATATGCGCCCTTCACGCCGCCGCCTTCGAGAACCAATCCCAACTTTTGTTTTTCTTTGCTCATTTGTATCCTTATATAGTTTTTATACTTTTGATAATTGTATCACACAAATCGGCTTTTTGTAAAGACAAGAAAACCCACGCGCTTTTCCAGTGTTTTTATTATAAAAACAAAAAACGGCGGAATGCAATAGCAAACCGCCGCCCTCGTATAGTTTTTGTCAATCGACGTTGTCCTCGATTTGTTCCGAATTGTCGCTTGCGGCGGCAACCTCGCACAAAACTTCTTTCTCTTCTTCGATTGCTACGTCGCCCTTTGCGATTTCGTCTTCGACGGATGCAAGTTCCGCTTGCTCGTCGGCGATTTCGTCCGAAATTTCTTCTTCTTTACGAGCGTTGATTTCGGCAAGCATTTGAGTCATTTTCGTCTCGTTGAGGAAGTATTTTTTCTTGTAGATGAGCATTGCCGCAATCATAAATACGATAGGAATAATGCACGTGCATACAAGCAGGATTTTTATGCTGTTCTGCCCGTTTGCCTGCACGTCGGCGATGACCATCTCTCTCGTTTCGGTGCTGAGATTTCTGTCGATTGCGGTGAGTCGGTTGGTGTAAGTGAGAACGCCTGCGATGATGTAGACGAGCGACACCAACCCTTGCATAAGCGCAGAGCCCATTTTTGCTGTAAACGGACGAAGTGCGAAAATCAAACCCTCGTCGCGCTTGCCCGTCCTATACTCGTTGTATTCGACGGTGTTTGCCATGTTGATAACCATAATCATATAGAATCCGCTGCCCCAACCTGCAATCGTATAGGCGAAAAACGTCATCAAAAAGCGCAGAGTTATCGTCATACCAAGCACTTCAAACAGTACGATTTTTGGCACCGTAAGCCCCAAAATCATCATCAGAGCATAGCCGATTATGATGGCAAAACCGCAAGAATACAGCAGTTTGTCGCGCCCGTATTTTTTGGAAAGAGCAGGATAGAACAGCGTAAAGATCACCGACACCGCTGCAAAGCCCAAACCGAACACCATCCATAGCGTGCCGTTGTAGGCGTTGTCGAAGTAAACATACATCATGCCGAGTCCGCCGCCGACAACGTTTGTACCGATGTTAAACAGGAGCATTACCAACGCGCTCCACATAAGCTGATCGTTTTTGAAAAGCACGCGGAACATGTCTTTGAGTTTCATCGGCGGAGTTTTCATCAAATTTTTGGGCAACGGCTTTTCTTTGACGCCGAGTATGGTGAAAAGTTGGAATCCGCACATCAGCACCACCGCCACGACGGACATTATCCCGAAAGCCGCCGTCGAGCTGCCCCCTATCGGATTGTCGCCCATTGCGAATGTGGGAATGATGAGTCCCGCAAGTCCTCCGCCTATGCTCACCGAGATTTGCGTGACGGTCATGAGTTTGTCTCTGTCATGCGCATTGGACGTGAGCGTGGGCATCATGCCCCAATAGGATATGTCGTTCATGGTGAACGTAATCGAGAAAAGGAAGTACATTGCGGCAAGCAAGCCTATAAACGCCCAGCCCTGCGCAGGTACGTTGAACAGCACGAGTATAACAACGCCCGTCGTAAGACATCCTATGAGCTGCCACGGCTTGTACTTGCCCCATTTTGTGCGCGTGTTTTCGACTATACCGCCCATGATCGGATCGTTGAACGCGTCAAAGATTCTTGCAAGCACGATGATGATTGTGATTGCTGAAAACTGCGCCGTGTTGAGGCTCTTCGTAAACACGCAAAACGACAAGAGATATCCGTTGAACAGATTGTACAAAAAATCTCTGCCCAGCGTGCCGAACGCGTACATAAACAGGTTGCGATTGGACAGTTTGTCTTCGCTTAAAAGATTGCCGTCTTTTTTTGCCGAATCAGTGATTTCGACTGCGTTTAGGTCATTTTTCTGCATAATTTTCCCCTTTATGCTTGATACGTAAATTATAGCAAACCGCAATGTAAAATTCAATATCGAATAAAAAATAATCTGCATATCATATCAAATAATCGACAATCGTTCAACAACCATTGCACATGGAAATATTTGTACCGTAAATCATAGAATTTCAGTCGTTTTTTTTCAATCGTTATTTACATTTTTGAATCAATGTGTTAATATACTTAACGTAGGATAACTCCTAAAAAACAATAATGTGAGGATTTTTTATGGCAAAACGCAAAGGCGATTATTTCGGACTCGGCTATGTCGTGAGTCTCATTCTTGCAATCATCCCCGTCACCTCTTGGATTCTCGGCGCAATCACAAGATTCTCCGAAGGCAAAATCGTTGCGGGACTTCTCCGCTTGGTGTTCGGCTTCAACATCGTATGGCTCGTAGACCTCGTTTTGATGATCGTCAAAAAATCTATTTGGCGTCTTCTCAACTGCTGATATGAAGATTGAATTTGAAAACAAGATTTACACGGATAAAAAGCAAGCTCTCACAGAGTTTGCTTTTTGTCACTATCCCCTTACGCTGACAATAGACGGAAATCAAATGACTTTCGATTGGTTCAGCGATTTGGAAAAGTACGTTTTGTCGCACTAAACGCACTTTAAATTGTCAAAACGCTCCGATAAACCGGTCGGAGCGTTTTTTTGTTCAGTTTTATAGTATGCGGTTAAGAATTGTATTTCTAGACAAAAGTATCTAAATATAATTTAATTGCAATATCCCCCTTCCTCACGTGTTTGGACTTCGGCGTTTGCAAAGCAATCCGCCTCGTTCGCTTTGGCTACAACACATTCACAGGATGTGTTGCTTAACGCTGCCCATACCGCCGCTCATTCTAATCGGGTGTGGGTGTCCCGCCCTTGTCATTCAGAGCGCAAGCGTGGGAATCTAGCCAACAGGCGAATTTCGCTCCGCTAGATTGCCACGTCGCAACATTCGTTGCTCCTCGCAATGACACGGAAGAATGATATCACTTCGTGATGATATCGTGCTTTACACGATGATATCGCACTTTGTGCGATGATATCCAAACGCTGTTTGGATTGTGGATAAACGAAAACTTATTGAAGGCGTTCTTATACACGGAATGTGCAACTTCGAAGACGGAACACGAGCCGCAAGGCGGCGAGAATTTAAGCGCCGAGTTTGACGGTTGTACTGTCCGACTGCGCCGTGTTGTTGCGTAGCCGGCGCACAAAGGACGGTGGCATAATGAGAGAATTGTCCCTATCTATGCGAGTGCCGACTGTCTCCCCCGCGAACGACGGATAATTTTGTAGAGAATTGCCCCTAACTGAGTGGTGGGAGAAAAGCCCGAAAGGGAAAGAGGGGGCACATCTAATTTAGAGTTCACTCACTTTATGCATTGTTTGGAAGTTAAAAACCGCGCTATTGAGATGAAGAACAAGAAAGATCCTCTTTCAACGGGTAGGAGCGTACATGAACGTATGTGACTGCTCGATGAAAGAGGCCCTGACACAGTTATTCGCTTAATAAAGATTTTTTGTTAAAACTCTCTGATTGAGATGAAGAACAAGAAAGAGGCATTTGCGATGGCAGCCTAATGTACATGAAGTACATGACTGCTAGTGCAAATGCCTCTGCCGAAGTTATTCGCTCAATCAGAGAGTTTTATAGCGTTGACGTGAGGAATAAGACGTATGCAACAACTCATGCGCCAAGTGGCTGTTGGGTTCGCCCAAAAACTCGTCGTAGAGTTTCTTGACTTGTTCGTTCTTGTGAGATACGCGGATCTCTTTGCTTTCGTCCTCTTGATAAAGAGCTGCGGCGCGTTTGTCGCGGAAAGTGTCGAGAATATCGTCGTCCTCGTTGGGAAGGAAGCAGGGCTTGACAAAAGGTTGTCCGCCGCCTGCGACGCAACCGCCGGGGCATCCCATGATTTCGATGAAGTGATAGGGGCTTGTGCCTTCTCTGATTTGGTCGAGAAGCACTTTTGCATTCTTCATGCCGGATGCGACCGCAACTTTGACATCCATACCGCCAAGGTTGTAGGTTGCCTCTTTGATGCCTTGCATGCCACGCACTTCTTGCAATTCAACATGTGCGAGTTCCTTGCCGGTGAGAGCAAACGCCGCCGTACGAAGAGCCGCTTCCATAACGCCGCCGGTTGCGCCGAAGATGACGCCTGCGCCGGTGTATTCGCCAACGATGTCGTTGTCAAATTGCTCATCGGGAAGTTTTGCAAAGCGGATACCTGCGCGCTTGATGAGCTTGGCAAGTTCTCTTGTCGTAAGAACGGCGTCAACGTCTTTGAGTCCGTTGACGGCAAGTTCTTTTCTGTCCTTTTCAAACTTCTTTGCGGTGCAAGGCATGACGGACACGACAAACATATCTTCGGGCTTGATGCCGTTGCGCTCCGCATAGTAGGATTTGAGGATTGCGCCAAACATTTCGTGAGGAGATTTGCAAGAGGAAAGGTGATCGAGTTGATCGCCATAGTAATACTCCGCATAGTTTATCCAGCCAGGAGAACAGGACGTAATCATGGGAAGCACGCCGCCGTTTTTGACGCGATCGAGAAGCTCGTTTGCCTCCTCCATAATCGTAAGGTCTGCGCTGAAATTGGTGTCAAACACTTTCTTGAATCCGAGTCTGCGCAAAGCCGCAACCATTTTTCCGGTTACGAGAGTGCCGATCGGCATATCGAATTCTTCACCGAGTGCGGCGCGCACTGCGGGAGCGGTTTGAACGACGACGTATTTGCCTTGTCTGAATGCCTCGTCAACCTTGTCTATTTCGCTCACTTCCATGAGTGCGCCGGTGGGGCAAACGCTTACGCATTGACCGCAAAGGATGCACGGAACGTCGGCAAAACTTCTGTTTTGAGCGGGAGCGACGATGGTTTTGAAACCTCTCTTCTCGAAGCCGAGAACGGAAAGTCCGTGCGCGCTCTTGCATCTTTCGATACATCTGCCACAAAGAACGCATTTTGAGGTATCTCTCTTAATGGACGGAGTGACTTCGTCAACGGTTACGGGAGTTTGTTCTCCCTCGTAAAGACCTTCCCTTGCGCCCGTAATTTGAGCGACGTGCAAAAGTTCGCACTTGCCGTTTTTGTCACATTCTTGGCAGTTTCTGTTGTGGTTTGAAAGCAAAAGTTCAACAGAGTTTCTTCTTGCTTGCACCGCTTTTGGAGAAGAGATGGTGACTTCCATACCCTCCGCAACGGGATACACGCAGGACGCGACGAGTCCTCTTGCGCCGGTTGCCTCGACAAGGCAGACGCGGCAAGAACCTCTTGAACATTCGCCGTGATTATATGCGCAAAGAGAGGGAATTTCGTATCCGCAAGCCTTTGCCGCTTCGAGTATCGTCATGCCTTGTTCGACTTGATAAGGCACGCCTTCGATTTTAATATTGATTTTCGCCATAGTCCTCTCTCCTTATTTCTTCTCGATTGCTTTAAGTCTGCAAGCAGAAATACACATACCGCACTTGATGCACTTGTCTTTGTTGATTTCTCTGGACGGAAGTTTGTGTCCGGGTGCGACATAGTTGGTGGTATGGATTGCTCCGACGGGACAATTTCTCTCGCAAAGTCCGCAGCCGACGCACTTGTCTAAAATGACTTCATAATTCATGAGGCTCTTGCACACGTGAGCGGGGCATTTCTTGTCAACGATGTGCGCGATATACTCGTCTTTGAAGTGCGCAAGCGTGGAAAGAATCGGGTTCGGCGCAGTTTGTCCGAGTGCACAGAGAGAGTCGTTTTTGATGTTCGACGCAAGATCCATAAGTTTGTCGAGATCTTCCATAGTGGCTTTGCCCTTGGTGATCTTGGTGAGGATTTCGAGCATTCTCTTGGTGCCGATACGGCAAGGAGAGCATTTTCCGCAAGATTCGTCGCAAATAAATTCCATATAGAACTTTGCAACGTCAACCATACAGTTGTCTTCGTCCATGACGATTGCGCCGCCCGAACCCATCATCGAGCCTTTTGCGACGAGGTTGTCGAAGTCGATGAGTGCGTCGAGGTCATCTGCCGTAAGGCATCCGCCCGAAGGTCCGCCTGTTTGAATGGCTTTGAATTTCTTTCCGCCGGGAATACCGCCGCCGATGTCGTAAATAAGTTCACGCAAGGTTGTGCCCATAGGAACTTCCACAAGTCCGACGTTGTTCACCTTTCCGCCGAGAGCAAAAACTTTCGTGCCCTTTGATCTTTCCGTGCCGAAACAAGTGAACTTCTCATAGCCTTCTCTCATTATGTAAGGAACGCACGCAAGAGTTTCGACGTTGTTGACGATCGTCGGAGAATCCCACAAGCCTTTGACTGCCGGGAACGGAGGACGGGGACGAGGCATACCTCTCTTACCTTCGATGGAGTTGAGGAGTGCGGTTTCTTCACCGCAAACGAATGCGCCCGCGCCAAGACGGATATGTACTCTGAAGGAGAAGTTTGTTCCGAGAATATTGTCGCCCAAAAGTCCGAGATCTTCCGCTTGTTTGATTGCGATACGGAGTCTGTTTACGGCGATGGGATATTCTGCGCGAACGTAGAAATAACCGTTTTGCGCGCCGATTGCGTAACCTGCAATCATCATACCTTCGATGACTGCAAGCGGGTTGCCTTCGAGTATGGAACGATCCATAAACGCGCCCGGATCGCCTTCGTCGCCGTTGCAAACGACGTATTTTGCGCCCTCGGGTTGAGCGTATGCAAATTGCCACTTTCTGCCGGTGGGGAATCCGCCGCCGCCTCTTCCTCTCAAACCGGAAGCCAAGATTTCGTTGATGACTTCTTGTCTGTCCATTTGAAGCGCTCTTTCAAGTCCTTTGAATGCGCCTGCGCCGAGAGCTTCCTCGATTTTTTCGGGGTTGATGCTTCCGCAGCCGTGCAATGCGATACGAACTTGTTTTTTGTAGAAAGTGATGTCGTCTTGTTTGGATATTTTTTCTTTGGTGACGGGGTCGATGTAAAGAAGTCTGTCCACCACTTCACCGTTTTCGAGGTCTTTTTCGACGATTTCTCTCACGTCGTCGATTTTGACCATTCTGTAAAGAGTGTCTTCGGGATAAATCTTAACGAAAGGACCTTGCGAGCAGAAACCGAAGCAACCCACTTGGTTGACGGTGACTTTGTCATGCAATCCTCTCTCGTTGATGAGCTTGACAAACTCTTCTCTGATTTCGTCCGAGTGAGATGACAAGCAACCAGTGCCGCCGCACAACACGACGTGACGTCTGCCGTCGCTTCCCGTAAACTTTGCGTCGAGGCAAGAAGAGCAATCTTGACACGTTTTGTCCAATTCAGCAAAATTTCTTATCATAATCAGTTCTCCTTTGCCATGTACTCGTCGATGATGCCGGGAACGGCGTTCACCGAAACTTTGGGATACACCTGTCCGTTGATTGAAACAGCAGGAGCAATACCGCAAGCACCGATACAACGCAATGCGTCGATTGTAAACAAACCGTCTTTGGTTGTTTCGCCGGGTTTGATTCCGAGCAGTTCGCTGAATTTGTCAATGACTTGTTGCGCACCTTTGACATAGCAAGCAGTGCCGAGACAACAACCGATGACGTATTTCCCCTTCGGAGTCAAAGAGAAAAACGAATAGAATGTCACGACGCCGTAAATTTCAGCAACCGAGATGCCCGTTCTCTCCGAAACGATTTCTTGCACTTCGAGAGGAATATAGCCGTATTCCTTTTGAATGTCGCTCAAAATCATCATGAGAGGGGTGTTTTCGCCGACGTATCTGTCGCAAATCGTATTGATTTGAGCAACCGCCGCTTCGCTTAAATGAGCCATGGTAAGCCCTCCTTTGTAGTTGAATAATGATAACCTTTAAAAGTTTAGCACAAAAATCGCGCACTCGCAATAGATAAATCAATATTTATATATTTTTATCGGTTAAAAATAGTAAATAAGCCAATCAGGTGTGGGTGTCCCACCCGAACTGATACTCATTCAGGGCGTACTTATTAACGGTATGGGCAACTTCGAAGACGGAACACGAGCCGCAAGGCGGCGAGAATTTGAGCGCCGAGCTTGACGGTTGTACCGTCCGACTGCGCCGTGTTATTGCGTAGCCGGCGCACAAAGGACGGTGGCATAACGAGAGAATTGTCCCTATCTATGCGAGTGCCGACTGTCTCCCCCGCGAACGACGGATAATTTTGTAAAGAATTGCCCCTATTTGAGTGGTGGGAGAAATACCGGCGTGTCCGGAAAGAGGGGGCGCACTAATTTAGGGTACACGCCGTTCAACTCTTGTAGAGGACGAAACAAACACTCATTCAGAGTGTTCTTAAAGCAACAAAAAAAGCACGCGATGCGTGCTTTTTCGTGTGTTTTTCCAAAACTTATTTGGTTTCGTCTTGAGTTGCGTCCGAGGTTTCTTCAACCACCTCACCGCTGACGGCTTTGTCGCAGTCCGCTTTTTCGGCGCATGCGTCGCAGTTGTTGTCGCAAGTTGCTTCTGCTGCTTTTTCTTCAACTTTCGTTTCTTCCGTTGCGGGTGCTTCGGGAGCGGTTTCTTGTTGAGGTGCCGCAACTTTTTCGAGGACGTAACCGACCGCTTTCTTGTCGATGACGATCAAAGTGGGGTTGGCTTCCGTGCCGACGTTGACGATGAGCGTATTGTCTGCGTTGACTTGAGTGATTTTGCCTACGATGCCGCCGACGGTCATAAGTTTCGTGCCGACGCAAAGACTGTTCATCATATTTTGTTGTTCTTTTTGACGTTTCTTTTGAGGAACGATCGTAAGAACGATCATAAGCACAAGAACAACGCCGATGACGACATACATGATCCATTCTCTGCCGTTGCCTGAACTGGTTGTACCTGATTTTTCGCCTTCTGCCGCCGCAAGCAGCAAAGAATTGAAGAAATTAAACATATTTGCTCCTTTATTCACCTATACGGTTATTCTATTTTGATGATTCAATGTTACACGATTTAATATCGTTTTGCAACAAAAATCGTACATTTTGTGGCATTATTAAAGCATTTTTAATGTTTCAGAGCCTCAACCTATATATTGCGCCATAAATTCTTTGCGGAATTCGTCGTATCTGTCCTCCAAAATCGCTTGACGGATATCGGCGGCAAGCCTCTCCAAAAAGCGAATGTTGTGAATGGACAAAAGACGTCCGCCCATAATCTCGTCACTCTTGATGAGGTGACGGATGTACGCTCTGGTGTAGTTTTTGCACGCATAGCAATCGCACTCGGGATCGATAGGCGTAAAGTCCTCTGCATAGGGCGCGTTGCGGATTGTCAAAAATCCTTCTTTCACCATTGCCGTGCCGTTGCGCGCGATACGGGTGGGAAGCACGCAATCGAACATATCCACTCCCCTTGCAACGCCTTCGACGATATAATCGGCAGTGCCCACGCCCATGAGATAATGCGGTTGATCCTTTGGCAAAATAGGTTGCAGAACGTCAAGCATTTCATACATTTTTTCCGCGCTTTCGCCAACCGACAATCCGCCGATCGCGATGCCGCATTTTGCGTACGGAACGGTGCGCTCCGCGCTCTCTTTTCTCAAATCCGCAAAGACGTTTCCTTGCACGATCGGGAACAGCGTTTGATGCGGTTTAAGCTCGACTTTCGAGCATCTATCCAACCATTTCAGTGTGCGTTCCATTGCGTCGCGCGCCTTGTCGTGCGTGATGTCGGGAGGTGTGCACTCGTCGAAAGCCATCACGATGTCGCTGCCCAAAGCCTTTTGAACTTCCATGGATTTTTCAGGCGAGAAAAAGTGCTTGCTTCCGTCGATAAAACTGTTGAATTCCGCTCCGTCGTCGGTGATTTTACGCAATGACGAAAGCGAGAAAACCTGAAATCCGCCGCTGTCCGTCAGAATTGCGCCGTCCCAGTTCATAAACTTGTGAAGTCCGCCCGCCTTTTCGATAAGCTCGTGCCCCGGGCGCAAGTACAAGTGATAGGTGTTCGACAACAAAATTTGCGCGCCCGTTGCGTGCACTTCTTCGGGTGAAAGCCCTTTTACAGTCGCTTTTGTGCCGACCGGCATAAAACACGGTGTGTCGATAACGCCGTGTTCGGTGTAGAGTTTGCCAACTCTCGCACCCGTCTTTTTATCTTCGTGTATAACTTCGAATCTCATCTCGTTTTCCTTGTTATATTGTTGTTATTATATTTTTTATTTTTTTTACAAAAATCGGGCGGTACGGTTATTCAAAAAACGAAGAATCGCCGAACGAGAAGAATCTGTACTTCTCCTTGACCGCCTCTTTGTAGATTTCAAGCGTTTTTTCTCTGCCCGCAAACGCCGATACAAGCATAATCAGCGTGCTTTCGGGCAAATGGAAGTTGGTGATAAGCCCCTTGACGCACTTAAACTTGTAGCCGGGATAGATAAAGATGCTCGTGTCGCCCTTTTGCGCGCGAACATATCCGTTATCGTCGGCAACCGTTTCAAGCGTACGCACGCTTGTCGTACCCACGCAAATCACTCTTCTACCCTCTCTGATTGCGGAATTTATCTTTTCGGCGTTCTCCTCGTCGATTTCATAGTATTCGGTGTGCATCTCGTGATCGAGGATGTTATCCTCTTTGACGGGACGGAACGTGCCTAGTCCTATATGCAAAAGCACTGTTGCGAAATCCACGCCCATATCTCTGATTTTTTGCATGAGTTCGGGCGTAAAATGCAATCCTGCCGTCGGAGCGGCGGCAGAGCCTTCAATCTTGCTGTAAACGGTCTGGTACCTCTCCTTATCGGCAAGTTTTTCTTTTATGTACGGAGGAAGCGGCATATTGCCCACTCTGTCGAGAATGTCCTCGAACACTCCGTCGAATTGAAATTCGATCGTGCGAGCGCCGTAGTCGCCTATTTCCGTAACGACTGCGCTCAATTCGTCGCAAAAGTGTATCACCGAGCCGAGTTTTGCCTTGCGTGCCGGTTTCATAATGGTTTCCCAATGCGTGTAATCTTTGCGCTTCAACAGCAAAACTTCAAGCACGCTCTCGTGATTTTCGATATGTCCGAAAATGCGCGCCGGGATAACTCTCGTGTTGTTTATCACAAGCAAGTCGCCTTTTTTGAGAAAGGACGGCAAATCGTAAAAATGCTTGTGCCAAATCTCGTCCGTTTGACGATTATACACCAAAAGCCGCGAATGATCGCGAGGCTCAATCGGCGTTTGCGCAATGAGTTCTTCGGGCAATTCGTAGAAGAAATCGTGCGTTTTTAGATTTTTGTTTTCTTGTTCCATATTCAAATTTTTCCGCGGATTGATTTATTTAAACTCTCTGTTCAGATGCTTATACGCGTTTTCCGTGCAAACTCTGCCCCTCGGAGTTCTTCCGATAAAGCCGAGTTGAATGAGGAAGGGTTCGACGACGTCCTCTATCGTGCTTGCCTCTTCGCCCGTTGCGGCGGAAAGAGTTTCAAGTCCCACAGGGCCTCCGCCGAATTTGTCTATAATGGCTTCGAGAACGGTGCGGTCGGTGATGTCGAGTCCAAGCTCGTCCACATCCATAAGCGCAAGTGCCTTTTGCGTGATGGCAAGGTTTATGCCGTCAAGTTTTTCGTACTCGGCAAAGTCGCGAACACGGCGCAAAAGTCGGTTGGCAATGCGCGGAGTGCCTCTTGAGCGTCTTGCGATTTCAAGCGCGGCGTCCTCATCGATAGCGATGCCGAGTATTCCGCTCGAACGCATAACTATGCGTTTGAGTTGCTCGTCGTTGTACATTTCAAGGCGCAAAGACATGCCGAAACGATCGCGCAAAGGGCTTGACAGCATGCCTGCCCTCGTGGTTGCGCCTATAAGCGTAAATCGTTTCAAAGGTATGCGGATGCTTCTTGCCATAGGCCCCGTGCCGTTGACGAGGTCGAGAGAAAAATCTTCCATCGCAGGATACAACACTTCTTCTATATTGCGGTTGAGGCGGTGTATCTCGTCGATAAACAGCACGTCCCCTTTTTCAAGGTTGGTGAGCAAGGACGCAAGATCGGCTGCTTTTTCTATCGCAGGACCGCTCGTAACTCTGATTTGCGCGCCCAACTCGCTTGCAATAACGTGCGCAAGCGTAGTCTTTCCGAGTCCCGGAGGGCCGTAAAGCAACACGTGGTCGAGAGCATCGTTCCTCGCCTTTGCGGCAGATATGAACACTTCAAGATTCTTCTTTATCTTCTCTTGCCCGACGTATTCGTCCATGCTGTGCGGACGAAGGTTGTTTTCTTGCTCGTCGTCATCGATGGTGAGCGAACTCACCACCCTGTTTGTGACGTCGAAGTCCTGATTTTCTTTTGTAAATTGTGATTTGATCATATTGTCACCTTTTACGGTTCGATGCAGTGTTGTTGACTCCCTGTATTACTCCCTTCTTTTGGAATGATACGGGTGACATGTATTCAAAATGCAACTTCCCCCCTTCCTCACGTGTTTCCCCCACCGCCGTTCCCCCTTAAAAGGGAACCCACGGCGTCCGCTC
>ULTX01061678.1_pt1 | contig 56361 bp, 44 predicted proteins | sample 1958041 | NCBI WGS metagenome assembly ULTX01 (sample SAMEA4835747, study PRJEB28245) | human gut metagenome | biome: gut microbiome; material: fecal sample | place: Denmark | collected 2008
GAAAATAAAAGCTCGTTTCCAACGCTTTTATTTTGCATTTCACTCGGCTTGCACTATCTTTACATAACATAGGCGGCGCCTCGGAAATGAAAATAAAAGCTCGTTTCCAACGCTTTTATTTTGCATTTCGCTCGGCTTGCACTATCTTTGCACCCAAAATACCGGAGATGAAATTTTTGAACATTATAAGGCAAATGTTCACCGGCGTGCTCAAGCCGCTGAAAGACAACGGGGCATTCCTCGTATTCATGTATATACTTGGACTTGTTACCGTCTATGCCGTAGTGCCCGACAAGCGCGGCTACCATGCCTACAGGCTGGCGCCGCAAGAGCTGTTCGTTGACGTATGCCTGCTGTGCATGCTGTTATGGCTCTTTCCGCAGAAAATCAGCGTATGGCTGAAACGCGCAATGTACTTCGCGGCATACCTCGTGGCCATCGTTGACGTGTACTGCTTCGTTAAATTCGACACAACCATAACGCCCACAATGCTCCTGCTCGTAGGCGAGACCAACGGCGACGAAGCCTCAGAGTTCCTGAAATCATACCTATCGGCCGACATCATCTTCAGCCGTCTCGGCCGTGTGCTGCTCGTACTGGCCGCCCACGTGGCATGGACGGTGATATACAGCCAGACAAACAGGCGCATAGAAAAGATGAAGGGGCGGCAGAACGGCCAGCCGACAGGCCGCCTGGACATCGCGGCGATGCAAATCCGGTCGTCAATAAGCAGGGTGGCCGGCTCCCGTGCGTACTGTTACGCCAAGCCATGGCTCGGCGTAGCTCTCACCGTGGCGTTCGTATGGTGCGCCGTCGTGGGCTATGCCAACAAGGCAGCGTTCGCACGGCTTATGTCATACGACAACATCGGCGAGGTGGAACACGAACTAACACGCAAGGACTGCACCGTGATGTACCATCCCGTCTACCGCCTTACGTTCAGCATTTACGCCAACGAGCTGGCGGCAAAACAGGTCAACAAGCTCGTCGACAACATCGACAAGGCCCGCGTGGACAGCTGTTCTTTCCGCAGCAGCAACATCGTGCTCATCATCGGCGAAAGCTATAACCGCCACCATTCCAGCCTGTACGGCTACGACAAGCCTACAACGCCGAGACAGGAGGCCCGCGCCGAGAAAGGCAGACTGGTGCCTTTTACCGACGTTGTGTCGCCATGGAACCTCACGAGTTTCGTATTCAAGTACCTCTTCTCGCTCTACACAGTGGGCGACAAGGGCGAATGGTGCGACTACCCGCTGTTTCCTGAACTGTTCCGCAAGGCCGGATACCACGTGACATTCCTCACCAACCAGTTCCTTCCGCAAGCAAAAGAAGCCGTTTACGACTTCAGCGGAGGCTTCTTCCTCAACAACCCGCAACTGAGCAAGGCTATGTTCGACACACGCAACAAGAGCCTTTTCCACTTCGACGAGAGCATGCTCGACCAATACGACCGCCTAAAGAAGGAAAACAAGGAGAACAACCTTATCATATTCCACCTAAAGGGACAGCATGTCGACTACCGTACACGCTTCCCGAAAGGCCGCCGCTACTTCAATCCCGACGACTACGAGCGCCCTGACCTGAAACAGCGCGAACTGAGAATTCTCGCCGACTATGACAACGCCGTACTCTACAACGACTCTATCGTAGACCAGATAATAAAACGCTTTGAGGACGACGACGCCATTGTAATCTACGTGCCTGACCACGGCGAGGAATGTTACGGGCCGGGAGTGCACTTCTACGGACGAATGCACTCTACCGAAATAACCGCCCGCCTGGCGCGCGAAGAGTTTGACATTCCCTTCTGGATATGGTGCTCGCACGACTACATGGTCAACCATCCCGACCTTTACGCCGACATAATAAAGGCCCGCGACCGGCGCTACATGACCGACGCGCTGCCCCATCTGCTGCTGTATCTCGCCGGAATAAGCTCTCCCGACTACCGCGACGACCTAAACATACTGAGCCCGGAGTATAACGAGGCGCGTCCGAGAATACTGAAAGGTACTACGGATTATGACAAACTGGATTTTGAATGACAAGGAGTAATGAAGTTATGGAGTTAAGGAGTTAAAACAAATGTTCCGCTGACAGAATGCACACGCAGCCAAAATGAACAACAAGACATTTGTCTTAACTCCTTAACTCCATAACTCCTTAACTCCTAAAAAATAATAACAAATGAACAAACAACTTCTTTCCCTTGCCGAATCAAAGGCCCTGCGTGGCATAGCCATACTCGGCATAATGCTTCACAACTACTGCCACTTCCTACGTTTCGCGGTCAAGGAAAACGAATATACCTTCAATCCGGGCAAGCCGATGCAGCTGCTCGACAGGCTGATGGCGCCCGACCAGTATCTCTTCGTACACATATTGTCGTTCTTCGGGCATTACGGCGTGCCGGTATTCCTATTCATCAGCGGCTTCGGCCTCGTATGCAAATACGAGCAGAAGACGCCCCAAAGAGTTCCCGCCGCGCCATTCATCGGCTACCATTACGCCAAGCTGTTGCGACTGATGTTCCTTGGCTACATAGCATTTGCCGTAGTAAGCTACCTGCATCCGCACGGATACCACGGCTACGACATAGGACGTGTAGTGGCGCAGCTGCTGATGTACATCAATATCCTGCCCAATCCTGACCACATTATCAAGCCCGGCCCCTACTGGTTCTTCGGGCTCATGCTCCAGCTATATATCGTTTACCGCCTCATAATATACCGCCGCCCCACGGCTAACGTGCTCATACTCATCGCAGTATGCTGGCTGGCGCAGGCCGTTTTCACGCCGGCCAACGACCCGGGCGGGGCTATCCTTAACCGCATACGCTACAACTTCATAGGCGGAATGCTGCCCTTCGGCGCCGGAGTGCTATACGCCCGTCATGGCCGTTGCCTCAATACGTGGGCTTACATGGCGATAGCCATAGTGTCGGCAATAGCCGTCTTTACTGGCAGCTTTGCCTTCCAGGCCTGGCTGTTGGTACCGCTGTTCATCGTGACGGGCGCCGTTGCCACGATAAAGTTGATTCCGGAGAAAGCGCTCGGGCCATGCGTATGGTTCGGAGCAATATCCTCCGCCCTGTTCGTCGTGCATCCGATAACGCGCGAAATAATCATAGGGATGTCACACAGGGGGCAAGTCTACACAGGACTGATTGTTTACATTGCCGCATCCATCCTGCTGGCATGGATTTTCAAGCTGGCATTCCGCTATATACCGAAACCAAGACTACGCACATGAAACAACCTATCGAACTGGCAGACATAAGCCGCTACCGCGGCGAACTGATGGGATTGGCAATGATTTTCGTCATGCTTTTCCACGTATGGCTACCCAAAAGCAATCCCATGTACGGCCTCGTGCGCTGCGGCAACGTGGGAGTTGACATATTCCTGTTTCTCAGCGGCATCGGGCTATGGTACTCTTGGACCAAGAATCCGTCGCTAAAGCACTTCTTCAAGCGCCGCTATGCCCGCGTGTACCCTGCCTGGCTGGTCATGGCGTGCCTGTTCTACATCCCCAATTACATCAACTGTCCGGACGGGGGATACAGCCCTGACATACCCAACCTGATAGCGAACATCCTCGTTGGCTGGAGCTTCTGGCGTATCGACGACCTTACGTTCTGGTTCGTTCCGTCAATAATGCTGCTCTATACCTTCGCTCCCGCCTACATGAACCTTATACAGCGCCACCCCTCGTACCGTTGGTTGCCGGCACTGGCAATGGTGCTCGCCGTCATGGTACAGTACTACCCGCCCGTACACGGTGCTGTAGGACATCTCGAAATATTCTTCAGCCGTATCCCGATATTCCTCCTGGGAATAAACTGCGGCACGCTTGTCAAGGAGAAGCGCACCGTTGAAGGCGCGTCGATATGGCTCATGGCGCTGGCTTTCGTGATGAGCCTGGCGATGTGCGTAGAGTTCGAGGAGTCGTGGCGGGGACGTTTCCCGCTGTTTCTCGAGCGCATGGTATACATTCCGCTGACCGTGTCGGGCGTCCTGCTAATGTCACAAATGCTGCGCCACACGCCGCAGGCTGTCAAACGGGCGCTGGCCTTCGTGGGCACAATCAGTCTCGAGATATACCTCATACACATACAGTTTGTCCTGAAATACATCACTCCCTACAAGCTCGGCTACTGCCTTACGGCCCTGACAATGATAGCCGTGTCGCTCGTGCTGGCATGGATTCTGCACAAGATAGTGGCTCTTGTCGAAGCCAAAGCCAGGATAGGCTGACGGCACACGCCGGCCCGCCGCTTTGCGAAAGACGGCATATCGGCCTGCAAAAGACCGTCTTTCATGCCGCAAAAGGCCACCTTTTGAAGGCTAAAAGGCGGCATATCGGAAAGTGGCTGACTACCAACGAATTAGCGATTTGCATATAAAGACCAAGAAAATGAACAATATCTTACGGCTCATACGCCCTAACCAATGGCTGAAAAACGTGTTCGTGTTCATCCCGATGTTCTTCGGGGGCAGCCTGCTTGACCCCGGAGACATACGCGCCTCGTTGCTTACGTTCTTCGCTTTCAGCTTCATTGCCTCGTCGGTGTACTGCTTTAACGACATCAACGACGTCGAGGCCGACCGCCGCCACCCAGTAAAGTGCAAGCGGCCGCTGGCCTCAGGAGCCATATCCATAGGCAAGGCATGGGCGCTTATGGCTATCATGCTCGCGCTGTCGGCCGGCGTTACGGCCTTGCTTGACAGCCCCGACCACATGCTAAAGGTAGGCGGCATATTGCTGTTCTATTACGTGATGAACATCTGCTACTGCACAAAGCTGAAGCAATACGCCATCGTAGACGTATGCATCATTGCCTTCGGCTTCGTGCTAAGGGTGCTTGCCGGCAGCTTTGCCACCGACATAACACCGAGTAAATGGCTCGTCCTGATGACATTCCTGCTCACGCTTTTCCTGTCGCTGGCCAAGCGCCGCGACGACGTGATACGCATGAACGAGACGGGAGAGCCGCCCCGCAAGAACACCATCCGCTACAACCTCACGTTCATCAACCAGGCCATCACCGTAACGGCCTCGGTCACTTTGGTGTGCTACATCATGTACACGGTGTCGCCGGAAGTAACCCAGCGGTTAGGCTCCGACATGCTCTACCTTACCTCTGTGTTCGTACTGCTCGGGCTGTTGAGGTACATGCAGATAACAGTAGTCGACAAGAAGAGCGGCGACCCTACCAAGATGATGCTACAAGACAGGTTCACCCAGCTTGTCGTAATAGCCTGGGCGCTTACCTTCCTCGCGCTCATCTACATAAAATAGGACGGCAGGTTGGAACCGTAAGATGAAACGGCAAAAGATAAAAAAGAAGAACAATATGACCGAAACGACAAAATATCCGTTAGGAAAAATCTACGCCTTCGACTTCGACGGCACGCTGACATATCGCGACTCGCTGCTCGAATTCATACGTTTCGCGAAGGGAACAAAGGAGTTCGCGCTGTGCTTCCTGCGCTTCTCGCCACTACTTGTATTGATGAAGATGGGGCTATACCCGAACTGGAAAGCCAAGCAGAAGGTCTTTTCATACTGTTTCAAGGGCATGCCGACGGCCGACTTCAACACTACATGCGCACGGTTCGCCAAGGAAAGGCCGCGCCTGCTGCGCCCAAAGGGCATAAAAAAACTGCGCGAAGTACTGGCAGAGGGCGGTAAGGCGATAATCATAAGCGCAAGCATAAACAACTGGGTAGAACCGTTTTTTGCGGGAATGCCCGAGGTTTTCGTAGTCGGGACAATGATAGAGGAACGCGACGGAGTGCTCACGGGACGGTTTCTCACCAAGAACTGCTACGGCAAGGAGAAGGTGACACGCCTGCTCCAGCTCTATCCCGAGCGTACGCAATACTGGCTGACGGCCTACGGCGACAGCCGCGGCGACACCGAACTGCTCGACTTCGCCAATGAAGGCTACTACAAACCGTTCAGGTAAAACCTCATTAACCACCTTAACTTCCACAAAAAAGCACATCCTATGAAATACCTGCGCATGTTCAAAGTCAAGCGCGACGAATGGTTGGCATCAGCCTTAATGCTGCTCACTACCATCTGCCTTCACGCCCTCGTGATAGCCCGCAACTACGACTTGTTCACCCAGACCAACCGAGGGCACTGGAACGTGTTTATCAACAATTTCACAATATCAGGCTTTGACCCCATCACCTACTCCATGGTGACATACTGGGAGGCCAACTACAACGTCTACCGCCACCCGCTGTTGTCGTTCATGGTATGGCCGTTGTCACAGCTGGACAAGTGGCTTACCGACCTGACCGGCCTCAACCTGGTGCAGTTTATCGTGGCCGTGCCGCTCCTGTTGTGCGCCTTTTACGCCTATATATTCACCTACCGCACGTTCAGGGACGTCATACGGCTGCGCCGGTTCGACTCGGCCGTGCTCGCGCAAATGCTTTTCGCCTTCGCGTACGTCATGGTAGCCACGGTAGTTCCCGACCATTTCTGCGTCTCGATGTTCCTTCTGGTATTCACTATCTACATTGCCGGCATGAAGATACAGTCCGGCCGGCAGTTCAAGATATGGCAGACGGTGCTGCTGTTTTTCGTCACCGCCGGCGTAACTCTTAGCAACGGAATAAAGACTTACATATATTCGCTCTTCACTAACGGGCGCAAGTTCTTCAGACTCAAGTATTTCCTGTTTGCCGTTTTGTTGCCAGCCGCATTAATCTGGGGCTTCGCCCGCTGGGAATACCGCACCTTCGTGCTGCCCAAGGAACTTGCACGCAACGAGGCGGCAGCCAAAAAACGCGCCGAGAACACACGCAAGATGTACGAGGCATTCAAGGATACTACGTCAATAAAAGGCAGCGAGGAGATACGCAAGGCGTTCAACGCAGAGCTGCAATGCCGGGCTGAGGAGAAGCAGAGGAACGACAGCAAAAGGGCATGGAACAAGCATACGGGCAAACCCATGGGCAAAGGCGAGTTCATGAACTGGACCGACGGCACAACGTCGCGCGCCGAGACGGCCGTTGAAAACCTATTCGGCGAGTCAATACAGCTGCACCCCGACTACCTGCTTCAGGACACACTGCGCAGCCGCCCCGTGATAGTGCGCTACCGATGGGCCGCCAACTACGTTGTAGAGGGACTGCTCGTGCTGCTGTTCGCTGCCGGGATATGGTACGGACGGCGCTCACGCTTCCTGTGGATGGCGCTGTGCGGCTTCGCGTTCGACATGGCACTGCACCTCGGACTGGGCTTCGGCATTAACGAAGTGTACATCATGGGAGCCCACTGGCTGTTCGTTATTCCATTCGCAATCGGCTTCCTGCTCAAGGGCGCAAGGGACAGCAAGGCCGAGCCCTGGCTGCGCGCGGCACTTGTGTTGCTGACCGCATGGCTGATGGGATATAACATGACGCTGTTTATCGGTTACCTCGTGTAACCGCCGTACCTGCTCCGCAAGACAACGACATAAGGCTGACCGGCGCGCCGGCCAGCCACACCAACAATACCAAAAAGCGGAAAACGATGAAAGTCTCGATACTCGTACCAGTATATAACGTCGAAAGATACATAGCGCGCTGCGCCGAGTCACTGTTCAACCAGACGCACAATGACATTGAATACCTGTTCGTCGACGACTGCACGCCCGACCATTCTATTGACGTGCTGCGCTCCGTCGTCGAGCGTTACCCCCGGCGCAAGGGCCAGGTAAGGATATTACGCAACGCCGCCAACAGCGGGATAGGCGCCGTAAGGCAACGGCTGATAGACGAGAGTACGGGCGAATGCGTGACATTTGTCGACAGCGACGACTACCTGCCGCCGCACGCCGTCGAGCTGCTTTGCGCCGACATGGAGCACTCGGGCGCCGACATGGTGGACGGAGCGTGGCAACGTGTAACCCAGGACGGCGTCTCGCCGGCAATACTTCCTTACCAGGGACATGACACAAGGCGCTACCTCGGCCTCATGCTCTGCCAGAACATCGTGTCGAACCGCATGTGGGGGCGCCTTTACCGGCGCCGCCTGTTCACAGGCAACGGCATAAGGCTGACGCCGGGAATCGACTATGCCGAGGATTATTCGGTAATGTCGCGCGTGCTGTTCTATGCCTCACGCTCGTTCATCAACGACCCGGTATACTTCTACAGCGACGAAAACGTCGCCTCATACACCCATACCACGTCGACACGCCACGTCCGCTCATACCTGCGTTCGTGCCGTGTGGTGCTCGACTTCTACACCAACAACGACACCGAGGGTCGTTATCTCACTCCACTGCAACTCGGAATGGCCAACGCCATACGCAACGTCCGCCGCATCGGCTTCAGCCTTGAAGAGGCCGACAGCCTGCTCGGATACACCCCACACGGCCCCCTTTTCCGCCTGGTGGCCGCCATGCTGCGTGGCCGCTGCCCCTACCGGCTGGCCGAGGCGCTGTACCTTGCGGCAAGAAAAATGTTCATCGGTAACGAGAAAGGAGACAATAAGCAATAAGCCCTGCGGCTGGCTGTAAATGACTTTAATCACACTTGTTTTACGAAAGGCGGCCTTTCACGTTCCGAAAGGCCGCCTTTTGTCGTGTAAAAAGCCGTCTTTCGCATGCCAAAATACGGCCTTTCGCACAGCCGGCGGCAACGGGGGCGCTTACAGCAGGCCGCCCGCCGTTGTTAAAACATGCTATAATGGGCGCGCAGGGGTTGTCCGTTAGCGATATTATTGCTAACTTTGCGGACAATAAAGGATGAAAAAAGTATTCCACATAATATCGCATTTTGACGTAGGCGGAGCGGAGCGCGTGGCGGTGAACATAGCACGGTCGCGCACGGAAGGCTACGAGTATCACGTCGTCGAGCTGGTAAGGGCGCACTCGGCGTACACGCGCGTGTTCGTCAAGGAGCTCGAGGAGGCCGGCATAAGGTACCACCGCGCCGTGCTGCCGGAGGTGCATTTCCACTACGTCGTCGAGCGGCTGGCAGCCATGACGTTCCCACTGCGGTTCCTTCCGCTGTTCCTGAAGCACCGCCCGGCGGTAGTTCATACGCACACCGAAATGCCCGACCTGGCCGTATGGTGGTTCTTCACGCTGTTTCCGAACCTGCTCAAGGGCTGCAAAATCATCCGCACAATACACAACACGCAGCTGTGGACCGGCTTGAAGCGCACTGGGCGCCGAGTCGAGCGGCTGTTCATGAGGCTCAACGCCAACGTAGCCATATCGCGTTCCGTACTTGACTGCTACCGTAAGGAGTACGGCCGCACGGCCCCTATCATATACAACGGAGTGTCCGAGACGGCGCAACGCCCGTTCAACGGCATAGTAAGGGGCAAGACAAACATACTCTTCGCCGGAAGGCTGGAGCCCCAGAAGGGCGTGGCCAAGCTCATCGAGACAGTCAAGAGGGTAAAGGACGACGGGCGGCTGCACTTCCACGTAATAGGCGACGGCAGCCTTCGCGCCGACGTTGAGCGCGAGCTCGGGCCGCTGGAATGTGTCACGATTTACCCGCCACAGTACGACCTGGCGGCATACCTGGCGTCGTTCGACTACCTGTTCATGCCGTCAGAGTTTGAGGGCCTCAGCATAATGTCCATCGAGGCAAGCCTCGCGGCACTGCCAGTGATAGCCAACAGCTGCCCCGGACTGCGCGACACCCTGCCCGACGACTGGCCCCTGTGCGTAAGAAACAACGACACAGACCAGTACTTGAGCCTGCTCAACTACGTCACCGCGCATAACGACAGGCGCCGGCTGGGCGCAAAGGCACAGGCCTTCGCACGCATGAACTTCGGCATCCGACGTATGCAGCAAGCCTACGAGGCCCTGTATTCATATTAGAACAAGGTAAAAAGAGAAGCAGCAAAAACACAAGACCATGCCTTCAATAATACGAAGAATAGCAACAAAAGCCTGTGACACCGTGATGAAAGCCATACAAAGGTACGACCTCACGCCGTGGGAGCATGCCCCGGAAACCGGCAGGCCAATATACGGAGTTTACCATGTATTCTGCGACAAGGGCTGGCGCGAACTTGTAAACGACCAGATAAGCCGCCTGAAAGCAAGCGGACTCTACGGCGCCACCACACGACTTTATGTCAGTTGCATAGTGAACGACGACGGCGAAGCTGACGAACTGCGCCGCATCATAGGCATGGATGACAAGGCCGAGCTTATTTCCGTAACGACAGACGCCATGAAATTCGAGTATCCCGCACTTGAGTTCATCCGCGCCAAAAGCGCCACGGAAGACTGCCTGTTCTATTACTTCCACACTAAAGGCATATCGTATTACGCCGGCGAGAAGACAGACAGCCACTTCTTACGGCTGCGCCGCAACATCGACGCATGGCGCCACATGATGGAATACTTCCTTTTCTATAAATGGAATGTGGCCGTAAACGTACTGAATGAAGGTTACGACACGTATGGCTGCTACCGTCTGCCGCCCTACCCGAAGAAGTATTACCTCTATGCGGGCAACTTCTGGTGGACCCGCTCCGAATACGTACGCAAGCTGCCGGCGTTTCCCGAAAAGCGCATAGCCACCGACCGCTTCATCGCCGAAGAATGGCTCTACAAGGCAGAGCCCAAGGATTTCTCGGCCTTCGACTCCATGGCCGACCTATATTTTGTGTACATGGACGAGGCATTGTACGCGTCAAGACGCCTGCCCGCAGGCAAGTGGCTGAGGTTCGTGATACACTTCAACTGGGTAAAGACCCGTAAACACCTCTTCCATTTTGACTATAAATCGAAGCGGCAACTACGCTTCCAGGCCCTAAAACAAGGCTGAACACTACTTAAATACACGGCCTGACACACTCCGGCGGACAACGGAGCGGACACGTTTTTAAACTTTTTCACAAAATGTTATGCCGTGTATGAAAAAAATATTACCTTTGCACCGAATTGGTTTCAGGAGCCGTTTTTTGCGTTCCGAATTAAAAGGGAATCGGGTGAGAACCCCGAACAGTCCCGCTGCTGTGATGCTCCGTTAGCTTTCTGAAGTACAAGCCACTGGCCATTCTTCGTTTCCGGCCGGGAAGGTTTCAGGAAGAGGGCGAGTCAGAAGACCTGCCGTTCATCGAAGTTCGTTCCTGCTCGTGGGATAGGGGAACGCATACGAAAAAGAAAGAAAATGATAAAAAAGGTATTAATCGCCAATCGTGGCGAAATCGCCGTGCGGGTAATGCGCTCGTGCCGCGAAATGGGATTGCGTACAGTGGCCGTATTTTCCGAGGCCGACCGTGCCTCAAGACACGTCATGTACGCCGACGAGGCCTATTGCATAGGCCCTGCCGAGTCACGCGAGAGTTATCTTAACATCGACAAAATCATCAATGTGGCGCTACAGTGCAAGGCCGACGCGGTGCATCCGGGATACGGATTCCTGTCGGAAAACGCCGAGTTCGTGCGCCGCTGCGAGGCCGCCGGACTGGTGTTCATCGGCCCGAGAGCCGAGACTATGGAGGCAATGGGCGACAAGATATCGGCCCGCAAGCGCATGATAGGAGCCGGAGTGCCCGTCGTTCCGGGTACTACCGAACCGCTGAAAAACGCCGACGAGGCCCTCAGGATATGCAACGAGATAGGCTATCCAGTAATGCTTAAGGCCTCGATGGGCGGCGGTGGCAAGGGAATGCGCCTCATCCACAGCGCCGAAGAGGTGAAAGAAGCCTATGACGCGGCACGTTCGGAGTCGATGTCGTCGTTCGGCGACGATACCGTTTACCTCGAGAAATTTGTCGAGGAGCCGCACCACATCGAGTTTCAGATACTTGGCGACGAGTACGGTAACGTGGTACACTTGTATGACCGCGAATGTTCCGTACAGCGCAGAAACCAGAAAATAGTAGAGGAAAGTCCATCACCATTCCTCACGCCGGAACTCCGCCGCGAGATGGGAGCCAAGGCCGTGGCTGCCGCCAAGGCCGTAAACTATCGTGGAGCGGGCACCATCGAGTTTCTCGTTGACAAATACCGCAACTTCTATTTCCTTGAAATGAACACCCGTTTGCAGGTTGAGCACCCTATCACCGAAGAGGTTTTGGGCGTAGACTTAGTAAAGGAGCAGTTGCGTGTGGCCAACGGCGAGAAGCTGCGTTTCCGTCAGGAAGACCTCTTCCAACGCGGACATGCCATTGAATGCCGTATCTGCGCCGAAGACACCGAGAACGGATTTATCCCCTGCCCCGGCGTGATTCGCCAGCTGACAGAGCCTAACGGCATCGGCGTTCGTATCGACAGCTACGTGTACGAGGGTTATGAGATACCTCTTTATTATGACCCTATGATAGGAAAGCTCATCGTATGGGCCACCACACGCCAGTTCGCGATAGAGCGTATGCGCCGAGTGCTCTACGAATTCAAGATTACCGGACTGAAGACTAACCTGAGCTACCTGCGCCGAATAATGTATGCGCCGGCCTTCGTAAAGGGCGAATACGACACGTCTTTCCTAGAGAAATACTCCCGTTCGCTGCAACGCACCAACGGAGACAACGAGGAAATAGAGAACATGGCACTCATAGCGGCCTACGTCGACTATCTGTTCAACCTTGAGGAGAACAGCCCCGTGCGCGTGGCCGACGCCCGCCCGATAAGCCGCTGGCGTGAGTTCGGACTGCAAAAGGGAGTGTTGAGGATATAAAAAATCGGACAAGTTGTATACAGGAGTTAAGGAGTTATGTAGTAAAGGAGTTAAGACAAATGACTTGCAGCTTAAAACTATTTATTCGGCTTATTAGGCCAATTTGTCTTATTTTCATTCAACAAGGCATTTGTCTTAACTCCTTTATTACATAACTCCTTAACTCCAAACAAACAACTCTCAAACATTAAATTATATGGAGATGCACATCGGCGACCGCGTTGCTGACGTAACGCTGGTCAATAAGGACGGAAACAAAGTGGAACTGACCATCGACGGCAAGCCCATCGAGGTCGACATTGTGATGGCGGAGAACGGAAGTTGCTCCATTCTGCACAACGGCAACTCTTACAACGCCGAACTGATACGCGGCGAGGGAGGCAAGAATTATGACGTGAACATGTTTTACCGCTCATACCACGTTGACGTAGTTGACACACAGGCTAAGTATCTGCGCATGCGCAAAAACAACGACGAACGCCAGTCTGACAAGATTGTAGCGCCCATGCCGGGTAAAGTTGTAAGCATACCGGTAAGCGTTGGCGACAAGCTTAACGCCGGCGACATTGCCATTGTGCTTGAGGCAATGAAGATGCAGAGCAACTACAAGGTAACGTCTGACTGTACGGTAAAGAACATTCTCGTAGCAGAAGGCGACGCCGTACAGGACAACCAGACGCTGATTGAGCTGGAGTTAAGTAATAATGAGTAGTTAAACCAAGGAGTTAAGGAGTTATGTAGTAAAGGAGTTAAGACAAATGACCTGTACAAATCATTATGTTTACCAAATAAACCAGGCACACAAACCACACAATATGCAGGCAAGTCATTAGTCTTAACTCCTTTACTACATAACTCCTTAACTTCTGTCAAATAAATGAACAAATGACAAGAGAAGAAGCATATTCACGGTTCGAGGAGCTCGACCGTAAGGCTTCGCAGGGTGGCGGAGTCGCAAAGATAGAGAAACAACACGCCGCAGGGCACATGACTGCGCGCGAACGCATTGAAGCGTTGCTCGACAAGGGCACGTTCTGCGAGACCGACAAGCTGGTGAACCACCGCTGTACGCGCTTCGGGATGGAGAAGAAACAGATACCGGGCGACGGCGTAGTGTGCGGTTACGGAAAGATAGACGGCCGTCTGGTGTTCGTCTATGCCTACGACTTTACGGTGCATGGAGGCTCGCTGAGCGAGACCAACGCCGCAAAGATTGTAAAGGTACAGCAGCAGGCATTGAAGTGCGGAGCGCCAATTATAGGCCTTAACGACTCTGGCGGGGCACGCATCCAGGAGGGCATTTGCAGCCTTGCCGGATACGCGTCGATATTCTACCAGAACACCATGGCGTCAGGAGTGATACCCCAGCTTACGGCCATTCTCGGCCCGTGCGCTGGCGGAGCGTGCTACTCTCCGGCGCTGACCGACTTCATCTTCATGGTCAACGAGAAGAGCCACATGTTCATAACAGGCCCCGACGTGGTAAAGGCTGTGACTAACGAGGTGGTTGACAAGGAGGAACTTGGCGGCGCATACACGCACAGCACGAAGAGCGGAGTGGCTCACTTCATGTTCAACACCGAGGAGGAAACACTCATACAGATGCGCGAACTGCTGAGTTTCCTGCCGTCGAACAACATGGAGGACGCGCCAATCGTACCCTGCACGGACGACGTGAACCGTACCGTGGAGAGCCTGCAGACCGTCATCCCCGAAGACCCCAACCAGCCTTACGACATAAAGGACGTTATCGAGCCTATCGTTGACGACAACTACTTCTTCGAGGTAATGCCGCATTTCGCAAAGAACGTGGTCATCGGCTTCGCCCGCCTTGGCGGCCAGACGGTGGGCCTCGTGGCCAACCAGCCCGCCTTCCTTGCCGGTGTTCTCGACATAAACGCTTCCGACAAGGCGGCACGATTCATCCGCTTCTGCGACTGCTTCAACATCCCTCTCGTGACGATTGAGGACGTTCCGGGCTTCCTGCCGGGCACGGCGCAAGAGCACGAGGGCATTATCCGACACGGCGCGAAGATTGTCTACGCATACGCCGAGGCCACTGTGCCGAAGATAACGCTCATCACACGCAAGGCATACGGCGGCGCGTACATCGTGATGGCAAGCAAGAACATCGGTGCCGACGTAAACCTGGCATGGCCGCAGGCCGAACTTGCCGTGATGGGTGCCGCCGGAGCGGTGAACATTCTGTACCGCAAAGCGAGCGACGAAGAGAAGGCCGAGGCCGTAAAAGAGTACGAAGAGGAGTTCTCTAACCCGTACCGTGCAGCCGAGCGCGGCCTCGTTGACGAGATAATAATGCCCCGCGACACCCGCTCAAAGCTGATAAAGGCACTTGAGATGGCACGCAACAAAAATCAGAGCAACCCGCCCAAGAAGCATGGCAACATGCCTCTGTAACCAACGGACGATATAATACGCAAGCGGAGACCGGACTATCCGGTCTCCGCTTGCGTGTTTTTATACACATGGTCAATGCCCTGCACCGACACGGCATTAAGCTAAATCAGCCACGACATACGTCACAACGCAATACCGCAGCATAAAAACCGTAATCTAAACAGCCCAGTTTACTTACAATCACGCCCGTACACGGCACGTCATTCACTATTACCTAACCATCTGCCCAACATTTACTTACAAACTAAAAGGCCGTCTTCAGCATTGCCAAAGACGGCATATCGGAGGCCCAAAGACGGCCTTTTGCAAGCTCGGAAGCCGTCTTTTAATCGAGAATTGATAGTTGATAAAGCCATAGTTCCCCATTCCCGGCTCTCAATTCTCGATTGAATAAAGTCATTGGCGCATAAAAAACGCGCTACAACTCTTCACGAGCTGCAGCGCATTAAAAATATGTTTAACTAAAAAACCTTTTCGATTCGAAAGGTAACCTCACGGTCCCCTTTGTCATCCTAAATAATCATGAAAACTTTACCTTAAACTAATACTATTTACTAACCTAAACAATTTATTAACCTTTTGACGATGCAAAGATACAACGAATCCGCATTCCACGCAATACTTTCAAGTGTGTTTTTGTCATCTTATGCGCTTTTCTTGATGCAAATCAATAAATTGTGTGCGCAAACAGTATTTAAAATGCCCCATAATTTGGAAAAATGCGTAATTTGTTTTACTTTTGTGTTCACTTAGACAAAATACATTATCGACAATGCGGGTGCTTATAGTAAACACGAGCGAACGGACCGGCGGGGCGGCGGTGGCGGCCAACCGCCTGATGGAGGCGCTGAACAACAACGGCGTGAAAGCTAAAATGATGGTGCGCGACAAGGACACCGACAGCCTGACCGTAGCCGACGTGGGCGGCGGACTGAGGTCGAAGTGGCACTTCCTTTGGGAGCGCTGGTGCATATTCTGCCACCTGCACTTCTCCCGTGAACACCTTTTCGAGGTCGACATAGCCAATGCCGGCTCTGACATCACCGGCCTGAGGGAGTTTAAGGAGGCCGACATCATCCACCTGCATTGGATAAACCAAGGCATGCTCTCGCTCAACGGCATAAGGAAAATACTCGACTCGGGCAAACCGGTAGTGTGGACCATGCACGACATGTGGCCCGCCACGGCCATCTGCCATCTCACACTGGGCTGCCGAAAGTTCACCGAAAGCTGCTCGCACTGCCCGCTCATGCCACGCAAAAGCCCTTTCGGCGACCTCGCACGCAAGGTTTGGCGGCGCAAAATGCGCATAATGCGCACGCACGGCAGAGTGATATTCGTGACGTGCAGCCGCTGGCTTGCCTCCGACGCGAAGCGCAGCAAACTGCTCGAGGGCAACAAAATAATGAGCATACCCAACCCGCTTGACACAAGAACGTTCTGCCCCGGCGACAAGGAGGAGGCCCGGCGCATGCTCGGACTGCCACAGGGGCGGCGCCTCATACTGGCAGTAGCCCAGCGGGTGTCCAACGTCAACAAAGGCATGTCTTACCTTATAGAGGCCTGCCGCACGCTGGCACGGCTCAACCCGTCACTGGCCGGCAACCTCGGCGTTGTAATGCTGGGAGGCAGCGGAGAGGAAGTGGCCTCCAGTTTCGACGTGCCCGCATATCCGTTAGGCTACAGCACTGACGTTGACAAGATAGTAGCCGCCTACCGCGCGGCCGACCTGTTCGTCACGCCTTCACTGTCCGAGAACCTGCCAAACACCATCATGGAAGCCATGGCCTGTGGCATACCGTGCGTAGGATTCAACACTGGCGGCATACCGGAGATGATAGACCACCGCAAGAACGGCTACGTAGCGGCGTACAAAGACGCCGAAGACCTGGCCAGGGGAATATCATGGGCACTGTCAGAGGCCGACTATGACGGGCTCGCGCGCAACGCCGTGCGCAAGGTTTCGACGACATACTCCCAGCAGAGCGTGGCCTTGCGATATATAGAAGTGTACAACCAAGCCATAGCCTTCAGGCATTACAAGCTATGATCAAGTTCTCGATAGTCACCATTACCTACAATGCCGCCACCGTACTGACGCGCACCACGGACAGCGTTTTAGCGCAGACGTACCCCAACGTTGAGCATATAATAGTTGACGGATCGTCAAATGACGGCACCGCCGACATGGCCACGGACTATAAACGGCGGTCGGACGCAGCGACGAACGGGCATGAAGTACGAGTGATATCAGAGCCAGACAAGGGCCTGTACGACGCCATGAACAAGGGACTCGCCCTCGCAACGGGCGATTATGTGTGCTTTCTTAACGCCGGAGACTTCTTCCCCGACGGTTCCACACTATCCACAATACACGCCAACGCGCGCCTTGCCGAACGGCAGGAGGCCGGCGAAGGGCTGCCGGCCGTGCTTTACGGCGACACCGACTGGGTGGATAACGACGGCAGATACATAAGCCGCCGCCGCCTCACCCCACCCGAGACACTTACGTGGAGGTCGTTCATGAAAGGCATGCTCGTGTGCCACCAGGCGTTCTACGCACGCACCGACATAGCCCGCAGGACGCCTTACGACCTGCGTTACCGCTTCTCCGCCGACGTTGACTGGTGCATACGGATAATGAAGGAAGCCAGAAAAATGGAGCTGCCGCTGGTAAACGTACATGCCACCGTAGCCGACTACCAGCGCGAAGGGCAGTCGACCGAGAACCATCGGGCCTCGCTTCTCGAACGGTTCGACATCATGAAGCGCCACTACGGGCTGCCGGCCACGCTGGCGATGCACGCCTGGTTCGTAATAAGAGCCGTACTGAAACCTGAGAAAAAAGCATGAGCCAACATACTAAATGCAGTCGGGAATACGGCGGCTTGTAAAGATTTATTTCGCGTTTTATGATTAAATAACTAAAATATTACCGACGAACACCCGTTTTACGGCTATCTTTGCAGTTGACACCACTATGTTACAACCAATAGGAAAGGTATGCAGATGAAAAAGTTTATTGTCAGCTTGACGCTGCTCGGGCTTGTAAGCATAGGCTCGATGGCGTTTATCAACAACGTCGACGACAACCCGCCGTCGCGCCGCCAGGCAAGAACGTACGACCGTAATACCGACGATGCGTACCGCAACGACGGTTACCGCCATCATCGCAGAGGCGGATGCTGCGGACAGGGCGACCGCCGCAACGACCGCAGACGATATGAATGCTGCGACGTTCAGTACGATTGCGGGGCATGCCACGACAACCGCTGCACGGTGGAAGACTGCCACCGTAACGGCAATTTGTGCGGGCAGTGCGCCGAATGGTGCGACAACCATCGCAACCACGGTCACCGCCACTGCCGTTAACAACGGCATGTACGCCAGGCGGAACGTAAGGGTTGGCGCAAGACTCCAGATTACACGGACGGAGATTAACGGACAAGGGAACGGCCACACATGGCTAAACACCTGTCCGCTAATCCCCGTTTAACGTACGGAGCAAAGCCTACGCGACATCAAGACCGCGCAAAACGACAGGCGGCTGTCAGCTCACGCTGGCAGCCGCCTTGACAATTTATTGACTTTAACAATTATGAGTATCTTAAGATTTGGCCCGGACGTATGCGCATACGCTTGGTAATGTGGTTGAGCTTGCACAGCTTGTCGACCGTAGTACCGCGTTTCTTGGCGATAGAACTGAGCGTCTCGCCGCGCTTAACCTTATGATAGCGAACGTCACCCGAGTTGCTTGAAGAAGCCTTGCGGGCCTTGCTTGAGCTGTCGCTGTCGTCAGCCTGGGCCATATCGCCTGCATCCTTGCCGCGTGCCTTGTTGGCAAGAACAGACTCGCTCCCGTATGAATCCTTGTGGAACATGTACGTGTCACCGGTTACGTCCTGGTTCCTGAAGTCGAACATCAGCGCCGGGTTAAGGGCCACGCCGCACAGACGGGTCTCGAAGTGCAGGTGCGAACCAGTGCTTCGGCCGGTGTTTCCACCCAGACCTATCGGCTCGCCGGCCTTCACTACCTGGTTTTCCTCAACCAAATGCTTCGACATATGGCCGTAGATTGTCTCCAGACCGTTGTAGTGACGGATAACAACGTAGTTACCGTAGCCCCTCGCCTCGTATTTCACAATCCTTACTTTTCCGCTGAAAGCGGCACGTATCGTGTCGCCGATATATACCTTTACGTCAATGCCCTTATGCATGCGCCCCCAGCGGCGGCCGAAGTTAGAAGTGATGACTTTGCTCGTCGTGGGCATGCAGAAGTCTCTGAGGTTGATTAAGAAAGAATCGGGAAGTTCCGTGGCGCGGTGAGCGTACTTGTTGCTCCATTCCTTATATAATTGGGCCGATGGTGAGCCTACTTGTTCCTTGTCGATAAGATTGCGCAGCGCAAGGGTGTCCACTGCCTTCATTTTCTTGTCTATCGGGGCTTGTCGTGCCAAAAGGTCCTGGGCTGAGGCCGTTGCAGCCGTCATTGTCAATATGGCCGTAATCGCTAATGTCTTTATTCTTCTTTTTAAATGCATGGTCTTTAGGTCATTGATTAAGATTGCACACCGGCAAATGTCGGCGCAAGGGGTCGGAGTGTTCCACAAATATGAAAATCCGAAGTTTTATAAAAACGTTGCAAAGATAATAAAAAATGTCAGAAGTTGTATTTTGTATTAACAACTTTATTGACCTTTTAACAAAGTGAACACCCTATCACTTGCATGGCCGGAGGCCATCACTTGCGCCACATTACATATCGCTTCGTAACCCACTGACACTCAGAAACATTATAAAAGGCCGCCTTTCGGCTTGCGAAAGACGGCCTTTTAGGGTGCGACTGACGGCCTTTTGGAAAGCAAAAGACCGTCAATCGCAAAACGTCCAAAAATCGGATGAATAAAGGTTTACGATATGGCGCCGAAATAAACGTTACTCTTGCGAAGGGCCTTTAGCCTTTGCCACATGACGGAATATTCGCTCTTGGAGCATGTCGGGTCGCTGTCCACTATCTTTGCGGCCTCGTCGCGCGCCATCTGTATCAGCTGTCCGTCCTTAGCCACGTTGGCAATCTTCAGGTCGAAGGCTATTCCGCTCTGCTGCGTTCCCTCCAGGTCGCCTGGCCCGCGCAGCTTCAGGTCGGCATCGGCAATGCGGAAACCGTCGTTTGTTTCGCACATTATATCAAGCCTCTTGCGCGTATCGTTGCTCAGTTTGCGCTTACTCACGAGTATGCAGAACGACTGGTCGGCGCCGCGTCCCACCCTCCCGCGCAGCTGGTGCAGCTGCGACAGGCCGAAACGCTCGGCGTTGATTATTACCATGATGGTGGCGTTAGGCACGTTGACGCCCACCTCTATTACCGTCGTGGCGACAAGTATCTGCGTCTCGCCGCTTACGAAGCGCCGCATCTCCTCCTCCTTTTCGGCCGGCTTCATTTTGCCGTGCACCTTGCCGAGCCTGTACTCAGGAAAGGCCTCACGCAGTTGCTCGTATCCCTCCTCAAGGTTCTTCAGGTCTATCTTCTCGCTCTCCTTAATCAGCGGATACACGATGTAGGCCTGGCGCCCCTCTGAAACCTGTCTCCTTATACCCGCGTACAGGCTCGTCATCTGGTCGTCATACTTGTGCAGCGTGGTTATGGGCTTGCGGCCCGGAGGCAGCTCGTCGATTTGGCTTACGTCAAGGTCGCCGTATATTGTCATGGCCAATGTGCGCGGGATAGGCGTTGCCGTCATCACCAGCACGTGCGGAGGGTTGTCGCTCTTGTTCCACAGCTTGGCGCGCTGAACAACCCCGAAGCGGTGCTGCTCGTCAATGACGACGAAACCGAGACGAGCAAACTGCACGCTGTCCTCTATCACCGCGTGCGTACCGACAAGTATCTTCACGCTGCCGTCGGCCAGTCCTTCGAGCACGCTACGGCGGCGCTTACCCTTCACTATGCCCGTAAGCAGCTCTACACGGACATCCATACCGTGCAGGAGCGACGTTATCGTGGCCAGGTGTTGCTCGGCCAGGATTTCCGTAGGGGCCATGATGCACGCCTGGTAACCGTTGTCCAGGGCTATAAGCATTGTCATAAGCGCGACCAGAGTCTTGCCGCTGCCCACGTCGCCCTGCAACAGGCGGTTCATCTGCCGCCCCGAACCCATGTCCTTGCGGATTTCCCTTATCACCCGTTTCTGCGCCCCTGTAAGTTCGAACGGCAGGTTATGGTAGAAAAAGTCGTTGAAATTCTTGCCTACACTTGTAAATACATACCCCCGGTATTTACGCTTACGATCGCTGGCATAGCGCAAAATGTTCAGCTGTACATAAAAAAGCTCCTCGAACTTGAGGCGGAAATCAGCCTGCACAATATCGTCATTACACTTCGGGCAATGCTTTTTCCTGAAGGCCTCGTCCCTCGAAATAAGTTTGAAAGGCTGCGTTATAAACGCCGGAAGAGTCTCTTCCAGCGGAGTCTTGATACTGTCAAGAAGGGTTTTTATAAGCCGTTCTACGGCATGCGAGTTCATTCCCGCCTTCTTCATCCTCTCCGTCGTTACGTAATAAGGCTGCAAGCCCATCTGCGAGAGTTGCAGTTCAGAGGCGGGGTCGATGTCGGGATGGGCGAACTGGTAGCGCCCGTTGAACACCGTAGGACGCCCGAATATAATGTACGGCACGCCTATCTTCAGGTGCTCCATCATGTACTTGGCACCGGAGAACCATACGATGTCGGCCACGCCGGTACCGTCAGAGACATGGGCAACAAGCCTCGTGCGATGGAACCCCATCTCGAACGTCTCAAAACTGAGAATCTTCGCCCTCACCTGTACAAACGCCACATCGCCCGAAATCTCGCCGATACGGTACACACGGCTACGGTCTACGTATTTATAAGGATAATACTCAAGCAAGTCACCATACGTCTTTACCCGCAACTCCTTCTCGAGCAACGCCTTACGGCGTGGCCCCACACCGGGTAAAAACTGTATGTCCTGATTGAGAATGTCGAGCATTTAGCATGTGTTTATAATACGGCTGAAACGTCCTGAAGCTTGGCTTCTACCACGTTTAACCCAATATTCTCGCCACACGGAGGTCGAACGGCGTCGTGATTTTTATGTTCTCGCGGTTGCCCTCGACGATGGTTATCTTCTGTCCGAAGCTCTCCACAACCGACGCATCATCCGTGAAAGCTTCACGGTAAGGCTGGCGATAAGCCTGCTTGAGCAACTGTATGTCAAACGTCTGCGGCGTCTGCACAAGCCTGTAGTCGTCCCTTGGCACCGTCTCGGTTGTTCCGTCGCCCACAATACGCCTCAACGTCTCGAACACCGGCACTGCCGGAATCACCGCCTTGGCTGTTCGGGCTGTCTCGTAGCACGTCCTTATCACCTCAACCGATGGGAAGGGACGCACTCCGTCATGAATACCGACCACGCCTTCGGCGTCGTCAGGTATCATGTCGAGGCCGTTCTTGACCGAATGGAAGCGTGTAGGACCACCCTCGGCCACAGTGTACGCCGAGGTATAACGATGTTTCTTGCATAGCTCAGACCAGTATTCGTGCTGTTCTTTCGGCAGCACAAGAATGATGGACATGTAGGCGTCGTACTCGCGAAAACGTTTAATCGTCTGCATCAACACAGGCAGACCGTTGAGCGGCAAGAACTGCTTGGGCACGTTGGAGCCCATTCTCTCGCCTTTGCCGCCCGCCACTATCACTGCATAATCCATGTATATTAATATAAGGTTGTAACTCAATGGGCACAGAGAAGGCACTATAAACATGGCCGCCAAGCGGTGCCGGAATCCGTGCCGGCACGGTATTCCTCCGGCACTGCCAACAGGCCGTAGCAGGTTTATCCCTGCTTACCGCCCCACAGTATGTCCATTGATTGTAATCAATACGGTAAAATCACTTCAACATAAGGTGTTTGTACATCATGCCTTCGGCCACACCGTCGGCGGTTTGCCTGTCAGTAAGGGCCGCGAGCAGGGTGTAGGCATAAGGCAGAGTGGCCGCTGGGCCTTCGCCGGTAGTTATGTTGCCGTCCACCGTACAAAGCTCATGGGTATAGTCAGCGCCTTCAAGATATTTCTCGAAGCCCGGATAGCACGTCGCGCGCTTGCCTTTCAGCAGGCCGAGTCCGCCCAGCACCATCGGCGCGGCACAGATGGCAGCCACCATCTTGCCGCGTGCGTTCTGCTCTACTACGGCTTTCTTGACGCCTGCATGGTCGTTGAGGTTGGTAGCCCCGGGCAGTCCGCCGGGCAGCATGAGCAGGTCAGCGTCGCTGAAGTCGGCCTCCTCGAAGAGCATGTCGGCCTGTATCTTCACTCCGTGTGCCGTCTCAACAAGCAATGAGCCTGTCACGCTGACGGTCTTGAACTCTACGCCGGCGCGGCGCATTATGTCTAAAGGTATGAGGGCCTCTATGTCTTCGAAGCCCGTTGCCAGGAATTCATAAACTTTTGCCATGGTTGTTTTATTTATTAATAGTGTTTTTTCATTAAGGGATAACGTAACAAGTTATGAAAGGGCGAGCGTGTCACGGCTTGCAGGAGCGGCTTACCCGACCCGACGCACGGCCTCAAGTGGCGTCCGTGGCGCCAGAAGCTTACCTAAGGCACTTGAGGTATGCCTGGATAGTGGGGTGCAACCCCATGTACAGAGCGTCGCAAATGAGGGCGTGGCCAATGCTTACCTCGTCGAGCCAAGGTATGTTTTCGTGGAAATAGTGCAGGTTCACAAGGCTCAGGTCATGGCCCGCGTTGAGCCCCAGTCCTACCTCACGTGCCGTCCTGGCAGCCTCGACGAATGGGCGAATTGCCTCCGCGCGGTCGTCCATATATCCCGTGGCGTAGGGCTCGGTGTACAGTTCTACGCGGTCAGTGCCGCATTCCTTGGCCGCGGCAACCATCTCCTGGTCGGCGTCGACGAATATTGACGTCCTTATTCCTGCCTCCTTGAAGCGCCCGATTACATCGGTAAGGAATGCGCGGTTGGCCTTTGTGTCCCAGCCGTGGTTGCTCGTCAGCTGGTCGTCGGCATCGGGAACGAGCGTCACCTGCGTTGGTCTTACCTCCAGCACAAGGTCTATATATTTAGGTATAGGGTTGCCCTCGATATTCATCTCGGTCTTGACGAGCGGGCGTATGCCCCTCACGTCGCTGTATCTGATATGCCTCTCGTCGGGGCGTGGATGTACGGTTATGCCTTGCGCGCCGAACTTCTCGCAGTCAAGAGCCACCTGCAGCACGTCGGGATTGTTGCCTCCGCGCGAGTTTCTCAGTGTGGCCACCTTGTTGATGTTTACGCTTAATTTCGTCATTTTTTTGTTTTTTATGGATTATGCGATGTCCGTTATTCGGCAAAATATGTAATTTTGCAAATGCCTATAATCATCGGCAAAGTTACAAAATGTTTGGCATTTCCAAGCATGACATGCTTAAAAAGAAAATTAAAAGCTACATTTTATGGCACTTCGGAAAATGAGATTCGCCATCTTCGGCAACATATACCAGAGCCGCAAGTCGGCCAACATACAGAAAATACTGGCATGCCTTGACGAGCACGACGCCGAGGTGTGCATAGAGAGGCGGTTCTACGACTACCTGGTAAGCACGGGGCGCATAGCGGAAGGCAGCGTAGGGTTGTTCGACGACAGCCTGTTCGAGGCCGACTTCGTCATCTCCATGGGCGGCGACGGCACTCTGTTGCGGGCCGCGGGGCACGTTGGCAGCAAGGGTACGCCCATACTCGGTGTGAACATGGGGCGCCTGGGATTCCTGGCCGACGTGCTGCCGAGCGAGATTGAGGAAGCCATAGCGTCGCTGTACGACGGCAACTACGACATCGAGAACCATACCGTAATACAGGCCGAGGCCGACGGCAGGCCGCTGCAGGGCCCTTCGTACGCGCTTAACGACATAGCAGTGCTGAAGCGCGACAATGCCTCAATGATAACGATACACGCCGAGGTTGACGGCGAATACCTCGTAACCTACCAGGCCGACGGCCTCATCGTGAGCACGCCCACCGGCTCGACGGCCTACTCGCTGTCGAACGGAGGCCCGATAATAGTGCCCTGCACGGGCACGCTGTGCCTCACGCCGGTGGCTCCGCACAGCCTCAACATACGCCCGATAGTCATTCCGGACGGCACGGTAATAAACCTTACGGTAGAGAGCAGAAGCCACAATTTCCTCATTGCGGTGGACGGACAGTCGGAGAAATGCGCCGAGGGCACAAGCCTGACCATACGCAAGGCGCCCTACACGATAAGGATAGTAAAGCGCAGCGGGCACCGCTACTTCTCCACCCTGCGCGAGAAGATGATGTGGGGAGCCGACTCGCGGGGATAAAAGGCTTAGCTTAAGAAGACATACCGGGCCAATTCAGCCTATCGGGCCATCAGCCTTATCTGTCTAATTCGGCATATTAGGCTAATTATGCCCAATATGCCCAATAAGCCTAATTAGCCTAATAAGACATCGACAATTAACTTTTAACAGAATAGCCAATGCTCAAATTAAGAATGATTATTGCAGCCGTGGTGATAGCCTTGGCCGCAAACGTATCGGCGCAGGACGCCGACTCGCTTTACGCTAAAGACCTGTTGCAGCCCGGCACGGAGGCGCCCGACTTCACTCTGGCGGCGCCAGACGGCACGCGCCACAGTCTGTCGGAGATGAAGGGAAGCTACGTAGTGCTCGACTTCTGGGCTTCATGGTGCCCGGACTGCCGCAAGGACATTCCCGAAATGAAACGCCTGCACGACATGTACGGGCAGAGGATTAAGTTCGTGAGCGTATCGTTCGACGACAAGAAGGACAACTGGACGCGCTGCATCGAATCAAACGGCATGGACTGGCTGCACCTTAGCGAGCTGAAGAAATGGAAATCGACCGACGTATCGCGCCTGTACAACATCAAGTGGATACCGGCCATGTACCTCATCGACCGCCAGGGCACGGTCATACTGTCGACCGTCATGATAGACAAGTTGGCCGCCAAGCTAAAGGAGCTGCACGAACTATAGTGCCGGATACAGCAAAACGGCTGGCGCCAATACCCGAAAGACAGCCCGGCAAGACATCAGCAAAAAAATAAAACGTCGCATTCCGCAATACAGAATGCGACGTTTTACGTTGTAATACGCCATCTTTTACAGTACGATTTGCCGTCTTTTAGATTGTAAGCGAAAGCCGGCAGCCAGCTTACGGAGAATCAACGCACATACATCCAGGAAGAAAATACGTAAGCAAAACGCAGCATAAACGTAACACTTTCAACCGCAATGACATGTCATAACGTCCCTGCACGGACAAGACCTACTGTCGAACGGTGTCAATTATGCTCACCGCTGGTCTCCTTTATGATGAACACGCTTAGCGCCCCGGCCACGAGAAGCACTCCCGATACGGTCATCATGCTGCTCTGCTCGCTGCCGACAAGGCTCAGTACTGCGCCGCCGAGCGCCGCTGCTATTATCTGCGGAATGCATATCGTGCCGTTGAACAGGCCCAGGTAAGTGCCCATGTGGCTGCCGTTAAGGGCGTTGGTTACAATGGCGAATGGCATTGCCAGCATTGCGGCCCATGCGCATCCGATAAGCAGGTAGGGCACGAAGAGCACATACTGGTTGTGCACGAAGGGCACCATCAGGAAGCCCGCGGCACCGAGCGCAAGGCTGATGGCGTAGGCAGCCTTACGGTTGGCGAACCTCGGCAGGGCCACGGCCCAGCACACGCTGCCTATAGCCTGCACGGCGAAGAGTATGCCAACCCAGTTGCCGGCCGCCTGGAACCCTTCAGAAGTCGGGTCGGTAGTGCCCCAACAAGTCTCGGCGATGGCTCCGTTGGTATAGTTCCACATGTACAGGAACGCCGCCCAGCAGAAGAACTGCACCAGCCCGACCGTCCAGAAAGCCTTGGGCGCGTCGCGCAGCAGCCTCAGCCAGTTGACCTTGTCCTCGTTGAGCGGCTTCGACAATCCGTGATACTCGGCATATTCCTTCGGCGGCATTTCCTTCACCTTGACCGAAGTGTATATCACGCAAAGTATCAATATGGCCGCGCCGATGTAGAAAGAGTAAATAACGGAGTCAGGTATTACGCCCTTCGGAGCGATATTGCTTATGCCAAGGAACGTGAAAAGGAACGGGAAGACGTAACCCACGAGCGAGCCGGCATTGCACAGGAAACTCTGTATCGAGTACGCCAGGGCCTTCTGCTTCTCGTTAACCATGTCGCCGACAAGCATCTTGAACGGCTGCATAGCCATGTTGATACTCGTGTCGAGGAACATTAACGACACCAGTCCGAACACCATGGCCGTAGACACGGCCATACCGAACGACCCGGCGTTGGGCAGCAGGCACATCACTATAACCGCCACAAGCGCGCCGATGAACAGATAAGGTATCCTTCGGCCGAAACGGCACCACGTCTTGTCACTGAATGTGCCAACCAACGGCTGCACGATAATGCCCATCAAGGGAGGGAGTATCCAGAAATAACTGAGGCTGTGCGGATCGGCGCCCAACGTTGCGAATATACGGCTGATGTTGGCGCTCTGCAAGGCGTACGCGATTTGTACACCGAAGAAACCGAAACTCAGGTTCCAGAGTTTGGCAAAACTTAAATCAGGTTTTCTTTTCAAGTCAGTATTCATATTGTTTAAGGATTTATGTTAATTCACGATTCTCAATGCACAACCCAGTTTTGCACAAACTCAATTATGAATTATGCATTATGAATTATACATTACTTGGTGGTGCCCCTTACAATCAGCCTGGTCCTTATCACGCGCTTCTCCACCTTGTCAACAGGCATGCGCCCCTCGACCTTTGCGATAAGTATGTCGGCCGCCTCGCGCCCCACCTTATAGCCGTTCTGCTCTACGGTGGTAAGCATCGGGTCGCACGCTACGGCCCTCTGTCCGTTGGTAAACCCGCATACAGATATATCCTCAGGCACCCTAAGTCCCATGCGCTTGGCAGTGTACATTATGCCTATGGCCGTATCGTCGTTAATGGCGAAGAAAGCGTCGGGACGGTTGTCGGCATTCAACACCTCCGGCGTAATCCGCTCGGCATCCTCGCGGTTGTCGCAAATCTTCCTTATGCAGTCATTAGGATTTATTCCGTGCTTCAGCAATGCGTCATGCCAACCGTTATAACGGTTCTTCGAAATCTCGAGCGTCATCGACGAACCGTAGAAAGCAATGTTACGGCAACCGGTGCCAATCATATACTCTACGGCAGAATAAGCTCCCATATAGTCATCGACAACCACACGGCTGGCGTCCACGCCGGTGCAAATCCTGTCATAAAAGACAAGGGGCAACCCCTTGTTCATCAACGATATGAAGTGGTCGTAGCGCGAAGTGTTCTTCGACTGCGACACTATTATGCCGCACACCTTGTTCTCGTAGAACGAATTGCACGTCTCAACCTCACGCTCATATCTTTCGTCGCTCTGCGCAACAAGCAGCCTGTAACCGTATTTCAGGGCCTCGTCCTCAATTCCGCTCAATATCGACGAAAAGTAATAATGGGTGAATTGAGGGATTATTACCCCGATAATCTTCATCGTCTTGTTGTTACGCAACGACTCGGCCATTATGTTTGGACTGAAATCATGCGCCTTGGCATAAGCCACTATCTCGTTGCGCCGCTTCTCGCTTATACGCGGACTGCCTTTCAAGGCCCTCGAAACAGTTGCCACGGAGACTCCAAACTCCCTGGCAATATCTTTCATTGTTATAGGCACTCTGTTTTCAGGCATGATCCGTTTTGTTTTTCTACCGCAAAATTAGTTAATGCCTAACTATCTTTAAGATTACACCTTATAATATTTAAGGTTTTCAATGTGCAACCGATTGCGCAAACGAGAATGTATTTTTTAGTTAAAATGAAGAACAAATAATAATAAATGGGCGTATTTTTGCACATGTGAAAACTGACCTTGAGACTGCGTTTTTTGAGACGTAGAATTAAAAATTTAGTATTATAAATGTTAACTTTAAAAGTACAAGAATGATGAAGCAGGTAAAAATCAAAACCCCTATTAGGATCCTGTCATTATTGATCGGGCTATTCCTATCAGTGGGCGCCTTTGCTCAGAATGAAGTCAAAGGAATCGTTAAGGATGCTTCTGGTGAACCGGTAATCGGCGCTACCATCCGTGTCGTAGGACAAGACGGCGGCTCTATTACCGACTTTGACGGAAACTTTACCATCAAAGCTGAACCGGGAGCTAAGATCCAGGTGTCTTACATCGGTTACAAGACCGTTGAAGTACCCGTATCCTCTAACATGGTAATCACTCTTCAAGACGACACCCAATTACTTTCCGACGTTGTCGTAATCGGTTACGGCCGCGCAAAGAAGGAAGACTTGACAGGTTCGGTAACAGCCATCAAGCCAGATGAGATGAGTAAGGGTATCACCAGCAGCGCCAGCGACATGCTCGTCGGCAAGATTGCCGGTGTTGACGTAATCACCGCAGGCGGTGCGCCAGGCGCGGGAGCGCAGATCCGTATCCGTGGCGGTTCGTCACTCAACGCAAGCAACGACCCTCTTTACGTAATCGACGGTCTTACAATCGACGGCAACACGGCTACCGGTATGAGTAACGTGCTCGCTATGATCAACCCGAACGATATCGAGACCTTCACTGTATTGAAAGACGCATCAGCAACCGCCATCTACGGTTCGCGCGCATCTAACGGCGTCATCATCATCACCACCAAGAAGGGACGCAAGGGCACAGGCCCGAAATTCTCTTACAACGGCGACGTAACAATCTCAACCACCCAGAAACGCTACGACGTGCTTAACGGCGATGAATACCGCGCACTCGTTGACCAACTGTGGCCGAATGGAGATGCTCCTGCACTCGGCGACGCAAACACAGACTGGCAGGACGAGATATTCCGTACTGCTGTCAGCACTTCACACAACCTCTCGATGACGGGCGGCCTCAAGAACATGCCTTACCGTGTATCAGTTGGATACCAAAGCAACAGCGGTATCATCAAGACATCTTACATGAAGCGTTTTAACGCATCCGTCAACCTTGCTCCGTCATTCCTCGACGACCACCTGAACTTTAACATAACCGCCAAGTTCATGGCCGAGAAAGACAGTTATGTAGACTCTGGCGCGGCTATCGGCGGAGCGCTCGCTATGGACCCGACCCGTTCAGTGTATGACCACAGCGAAATCGGTGATTCTTTCTTTGGCGGATATTACCAAAACTATCAGTCTACTGACGCTTATCCTGATAAAAGCTGGAATTACACGTCAAATACCAATACACCTCAGAACCCCGTCGCATACCTCAACCAAAGAAGCTGCATCGCCAATTCGAGCGACTTTAACGGTAACGTAGAGGTAGACTACAAGGTTCACGGATTCGAGGACTTACGACTCCACGCCAGCTACGGCGGTCAGTACACGTCAAGCACACAGGACGACTGGTCGTCACCCTATTCTTATGACAACAACTATTACGGCTGGAACGGCGTAACCAAGTACTATAAGTACAGCATTACCGCAAATGCCTACGCACAATACATGCATACGTTCGGATCTCATACCATCGACATAATGGCCGGCGCCGAGGAGTCTCACTACCACCGCAGCGGATACAACCAAGGCATGGGATGGGATTCATATACAAACGAACCTTATAATGAATCATTAAGGAGCGAAAAGGAATGGGCAACCCATAACTCACTCGTATCTTATTTCGGACGTTTGAACTATACACTCCTTGACCGTTACATGCTTACCGCTACGTTCCGTGCCGACGGTTCTTCACGTTTCGCCAAAGGACACAAGTGGGGCTACTTCCCGTCAGTTGCACTTGCATGGAAAATCAACGACGAAAAGTTCATGAAAAACATCAAATGGTGGAACGAGTTTAAACTCCGCCTCGGCTGGGGTCAGACCGGTCAGCAGGATATCGGCTCGGACTTCCTCTATGCTACTCTTTACACTATCGGAGACCAATACGGACAATACCAGTTTGGTACAGGATCGGACTCGTTCATTTATACGGTGCGCCCTTCTGCTTACAATCCCGACCTTACATGGGAAACTACAACCACATGGAACGCCGGACTTGACTTCGCTTTCCTGAACAACCGCATTACCGCCAATATCGACGGTTACTACCGCAAGACTACCGACCTTATTCAAAACGTCACAATCCCTGTCGGAGTGAACTTCGCACAGCGCATGGACCAAAATATCGGTTCTCTCGAAAATTATGGTATTGAGTTCTCTATCGGAGCGAAGCCCATCGTCACAAAAGACTTCACTTGGGACGTACAATACAACGTTTCATGGAATCACAACGAAATTACCGAGCTTGTCGGCGGTAACGATGGCTACAAAGTAGAGAGCGGCAACACCATCTCACGCGGAACGAGTACGCACGTGCAGGCACACACCGTAGGTGAACCGGCAAACTCGTTCTGGGTTTACCAACAGGTTTATGACGAAAACGGCAAACCTCTTGAAGGCGTATTCGTCGACAGAGACGGCAACGGTAAAATCACCAACGACGACCGTTACTTCTATCACAGCCCGGCAGCACCTGTGTACATGGGCCTTACGATGAAGTTTACTTACAAGAACTGGGACCTGAGCTTCGCCCTACGTTCGTCGATAGGCAACTATGTTTACTACGACTTCCTGTCAAACAAAGCTGTCATCAGCCAGCCAGGACTTTATTCAAACAGCTCATACAGCAATACAACTCAAGCCGCTGTCGATTTAGGATTTACAGGCACAGGCACAGGCTCACCATGGCTCAGCGACTACTTCGTACGTAATGCTTCTTACCTGAAGTGCCAGAACATTACACTCGGTTACTCGTTCCCCGCTCAGCTGAAGTACAACAACCAGGACTACTTCTCCGGACGCCTGTACTTCACCGTGCAAAACCCGTTCATAATAACCAAATATGACGGTCTTGACCCTGAAGTATCGAGCGGCATAGACAACAACCCGTACCCGCGCCCCCTGAGTTTCCAGCTTGGCGTAAACCTCAACTTCTAATGAAGTACATACATGTTACATGAAATAACAAAAAGGATATAACAATGAAAAATATATTTTTTAAGACTATCGCGGCTGCTATTGTGGGCATTGGACTCACTGGCTGTGTGAACGATTTGGACATAAGTTCAATCGATCCGCAATCATCCAGCTCATATGAGGAGGAGCAGCTTTTCGCAAAATGCTACGGAGTGCTTGGCCTGACCGGCCAGCGTGGTGGTACAGGCAATGGCGACTTGAGCGATGACGAAGGCGAATCCAGCTTCTACCGCACCACGTTCAACCTTCAGGAATTGCCTACCGACGAGCTTATGTGGGCATGGCAGACAGACCAGGACATTCCGCAAATCACGATGATTGGCTGGAGTTCAAGCTCTATCCGCGTATTGTGGGCATATACCCGCCTGATGTATGACATCACGCTGTTCAACAAATATCTGCAGGAAGTACCCGACAACGAAGAGTACAGCCAGAAGCGCGCAGAGATACGCTTCCTCCGTGCATTGCATTACTGGTACTTGCTCGACCTGTTCGGCAAAGTACCGTTCAAGACTGACTTCGACATCAACCAACTGCCTGTTGAATACAGCGGCGCCGAAGCATATGACTGGATAGACAAGGAGCTGACCGAAATAGAACCGCAGATGGCGGAGGTCGGCGCATTCTGCAACGACCAGTACTTCGGGCGTGCCGACCGCGGAGCGGCTTACATGCTGCACGCACGCCTTGCCCTCAACTCGAAGGTTTATACAAAAGGTGCAGTTGAGGATTACCAGAAAGCCATAGACTATTGCGACCAGCTGATCAACAGTGGAGCATACGACCTGTCACGCCTGGCCAAAAACGGGAACTCGGGCTACGCACAGCTTTTCATGGCCGACAACGACGTCAATACTGAAGCACGCCAGGAAATAATATTCCCAATCCGCCAGGACGGACTTCATACAAGACAATATGGAGGCTCGCTCATGCTGATTGCAGGAGCACGAAGCGCCGCTATGCCCAATTACGGAATGAGGGAAAGCTGGACATGCCTTTTCGCACGCAATGCCATGATTTCAAAGTTCTTCGAGAACCAAGACGCCATACCTCTTGCCGAAGAAGCCGCGCCTAACGATGCAACTTCTGACGAAGTGGCTGCACTCGACGAACAATACGGCACAACAATACAAGACCTTATCGATCTGGCTGGCGACGACCGAGCCCTGTTCTACAGCGGTTGCGCCAACGGCGTACGAAAGCTGAAAACGGACAAAGTCTCAGCTTTCACCGACGGACTTTCTGTAGTAAAATGGACCAACCTGAAGAGCGACAATACTGCTGGACAGAATGTATCATGGCCTGATACGGACATTCCATTGTTCCGCCTCGCCGAAGCTTATCTTACCCGCGCAGAGGCTAAATATCGCCTGAGCGGTAACCCGAACGATGCCCGTGCCGACATACAGGAGCTGCACAACCGTGCAAACGCCGATGCCGTACCGGCCAATATCGACGAGATGTACATCCTCGACGAGTGGTGCCGCGAGTTCTTTATGGAAGGCCGTCGCCGCAGTGATCTCGTACGTTTCGACTGCTTCACTGGCAACAAATACGTATGGGACTGGAAGGGCGGCGCCGAGAACGGCATAAGCGTTGACCCACACTTCAACGTATATCCTATTCCCGCCCAACACACCTTGGAAGCCGGCAACGGTAACCTGACGCAGAATGACGGTTATTAATCACATTCAAGACAACAATTAAAGCAAGAAGAAATTATGAAAAATATATTTAAAAGCCTGCTCGTTCCGGCCTTCGCCCTTGCGGTAGTTCCCTTCTTTGCCTCATGTAGCGAGGACAGGGACGACAACCCTACGCTTAGGCAGCCGGCCGGTAACCTGACATTGACCGCTCCGGCCGGTTCGGAGACAACAACGTATGACTTGTTGAACACCGAGAGCCTGACGGTAACATCAACGGCTCCTGACTATGGATTCTCCGCACTGATACTATATCAAATCCAGGTGTCACTGACCGAAGATTTCGCAACGTCAAGAACCCTTGGCAATGTAAACCAAACGTATTCAAATGCCAACGCTACACCTGAAGTAAGCTTCGAATGCAGGGAGCTTAATGACTCTATCGTATCGCTGTATCAAGCAGCCAACGGCGGAGCAAACCCGACGCAAGACCCCATGACGGCATACATACGTGTACAGGCCAGCGTCAGCGGCTCGAACACAGCCTATGTCTACTCCAATCCAGTAGCGCTAAGCGTGATAGCGCAATATGTAGAAACGACGCCTGACTTGTATTACTTGGTTGGATTAAACGGTGATTGGAATCCAAGTACAAATTACATATTATATCCAACATCAACAACCGTTTACAGCTACACAACATTGGTAAACAACGGAAGCATAAAATTCTGGCTCAACACTGACATCAGCAATTGGAAAGCTGCTTATGGCTGCTCAACCGATGGAGATAAATCTGTTTCCGGCACATTAGTCAAATCCACCGAAGCAGCTGAAGCCGGTGCAATAGGTGTTCCAACAGACGGTGAGTATTATACATTCACTGCCGATATTGAAAACATGACCTATACATGGACAAGGCTCGAGAACCAGAAACCGACCTCATACTCTACCATCGGTCTTATCGGAATAGGCGGAGATTGGAACAACGATATCGCAATGACAGAAGTTGCGCCGCACAACTGGTATATTAACACAGAAATAACCTCAGACACCGAGATTAAGTTCCGTGCGGATAACGGTTGGGCTGCAAGTTGGGGTAACGGCAATAACCTTAATGACACAAATTATGGCACGGCCGAGTTCAATGGCGGAAACATGACAATCTCTGCCGGCACGTATGACATTTACTTCAACGACATCACGACAGAATTCGTATTCGTACCTGTCGAGTAAACATTCGTTGACACTCTATAAACAACCGCTTGCGCATGAGACACCGCGCAAGCGGTTGTTTTTTATTCAAAGTGCATGTATCCATATAATATAATTTTTCAATTTTCAGCTGTCATCTGTCAGCCTCAGACGTAACACTCTGGGTACAAACCCTTTACGAGCAATCATACAATCTCGCCTCTGTCAGCAGGGCTGAACCATTTTGAAAAAAATTCAGCCTTGCTGACAGACAGTTTCGAGTTCAGTGCGTTATAACTTCCTGATTATCATCGCATTACCACGAAGGCTGACAGATGACAGATACTTTCGCAAAAAATGGAATAGGATAAGGCGTAATTTGTCTTGCTTACCAACAAGTGGCATTCATTCTTTCCATGCAAAAGACTGCCTTTTGCGTTATAAAAGACGGCAAACGGCATTGTAAAATAAGGCCTTTCGCAAGCTAAAAGACGGCCTTTAAAAAAATATATTGCAACCGGTTGCACTAATATTTACAACTATATTGAAGAAAAAAGCGCCACGTAAGTTTGTAAAAATCGTAACTTTATATCGTAAAACACAAAAGAGTATACCATGAGACAGATTTCTACCATTATTTTTACATTGCTTTCGGTGACGGTGATGATGGCTCAAGGCTGGCCGTCACAATACAAGGGCGTAATGCTGCAAGGCTTTTACTGGGACTCTTACACCGACACGCAGTGGGCAAGCCTTGAGTCACAGGCCGACGAACTGGGCGAGTTCTTCAACCTTATCTGGATTCCGCAGAGCGGGAAGTCTGCCGGATATCCAAAAAATTCAATGGGTTATGACGACCTGTACTGGTTTACCGACTACACAAGCTCGTTCGGCAACGAGGACCAGTTGCGCTCGATGATCAGCACGTTCAAGGCCAAAGGGCTTGGCACCATTGCCGACGTGGTGATTAACCACAGGGCTTCATTAGCCGATACGTGGATGAGCTTCCCCGTAGAAACATACAACGGCATAACTTACGAAATGTTACCGTCTGACATCTGCGCTAATGATGATGGTGGAAATACCGCAACCAATGCCGAAACAAAGCCGACCGGCGCAAATGATTCAGGCGACGACTTTGACGGAGCGCGTGACATCGACCACTCAAGCCAGAACGTTCAGACAATGGTAAAAGCGTATCTCGACATGCTGCTCAACGACTTCGGCTACACGGGTTTCCGCTACGACATGGTCAAGGGATACGCGCCGAAGTACACGGGTATGTACAACACAGCCGCAAATCCCGAGTATTCCGTAGGCGAATATTGGGACGGCAACGCTTCAAGCGTTATCAACTGGATTGACGGAACTAAGGTTAACGGCGTAATCCTGTCGGCAGCATTCGACTTTCCGCTTAAGTATCACCTGCGCGACTGCTGCAATGCCGGCACAAACTGGAATAGACTTGAGAACGCGAGTCTGGCAGGAAACACTACATACAGCCGTTACGCCGTAACCTTCGTTGACAATCACGATACATACGGACGCGGTAATGACGGCGAGATAAAGAACAACATTCTCGCGGCCAACGCCTTCATACTTGCCGCTCCTGGCACTCCGTGCGTATTCCTGCCCCACTGGAAGGAGTACAAAGCCGACATCAAACAGATGATTTACGCCCGCAAGGCAGCCGGAATAAGCAACGAGAGCTCTTACGAGAAACTCAACCGCGCGGCAGGTCAATACGCAATCAAGGTAAACGGCGACAATGACAAGTCGGTAGTGGTACTGATGGGTAACAAAACATGGCCTGTAATGAAACCCACTGCGAATGATTATTATCTCGTAAAGTCAGGCGACAACTTTGCGTATTACCTGTCAAAGAATGCAGAAACGGCATGGACTGACATCCCGTCGGGCACATACGACAACGCCGTAAGCGTAACCCTCAGCGCAATAAGCACTACCGACAACGCCCAGTTGGTCTACACCCTTAACGGTTCTGACCCCACATCGTCAAGCACAAAGGCAACATCAGGACAGAAAATCAACATCGACGGCAATACGACCCTAAAAGTAGGACTGCTTATAGGCGGCCAGGTAACGGGCATTATCACGAGGACTTACACAATAAAACCGTTCGTTCCGCACGACATAACGGTCTATGTAAGCACCAAATGGGTTGCCGAGAATCCGGGATGGAAGGACATGAACGTATGGTCATGGGGCGGCGACGGCACACACGCTACGTCAAATCCAGAGTGGCCGGGCGACAAAGTAACCAACAAAAAGACCGTAAACGGCGAAGAATGGTACTATATGACATACCGGATGAACTCGTCTGACGACAACGTCTGCCTGGTTTTCAGCACTGGCAACGGAACTCCGCAGACCGTAGACATAAACAATATTAATACGGATAAATATTTCAGGATTTCAGGATACAAAACCGGAGAAAAACATAACGTAGACGATGTAACTGGTGAAATAACATCAGGCATTGCCGACATTACCATAAACGACCGGACAGTGACATCAGACATGAACGTCTACACCGTTGACGGTCGGCTTATAAGGCGTGCCGCAAACGGTGAAACAATAAATGATATAACAAAAAAACTTAAACGAGGTTTATACATTATCGGAGGAAAGAAAGTTATAATAAGATAAGATTATAATAAAATAACCATGTAAACGCCGCCTGCTGAACATCCGCAGGCGGCGTTAGTCGTTAATAAGGAACAATGCGAAGAATGAAAACGCTATTTTTACGGCGTCTAAATTTTGTTTTTCACTATTCTTGCGCTATCTTTGCAAAAAGAGGGAGTACACAGCATACACAGGGCTAACGCTCCGTCATCAAAAATAACAAATTAAGCAAAATACGTCATGGAGAACAAGAAGACACAATACATACGCTTCGACTGGGCAATGAAACGCCTGCTTAGGAACAAGGCGAACTTCGGCGTGCTGGAAGGACTGCTCACGACGCTGCTGAACGAACGGATAACCATAAACAGGCTGCTTGAGAGCGAGAGCAACCAGGAGGACGAATTTGATAAGTACAACCGCGTGGATATGCTGGCCGAGAACTCGAAAGGAGAACTGATACTTATCGAAGTACAGAACAACAACGAGTACGCATATTTCCAGAGAATGCTGTTCGGAACGTCGAAACTCGTGACGGAATATATCAACCGAGGCGACAGCTACAGCAACATTCGCAAGGTTTACAGCGTAAACATCGTGTATTTCTCGCTGGGAGCCGGCAAGGACTATGTGTATCATGGCAAGACTGTATTCAAGGGAATACACAACGGCGACGTACTCGAGCTGACGCCGTTCCAAAAACAGACGTTTAAGGTGGACACCGTAAGCCAGCTGTATCCTGAATATTACATCCTGAAAGTAAACGACTTCAACAACGTGGCGAAAAGCCCGCTGGAAGAATGGATTTACTACCTCAATACAGGAGAACTGCCCGACGGCGCAACGGCTCCCGGACTTGACAAGGTTCGCGAAAGGCTCAAGCTCGACAAAATGAGCAAGGACGAACTAAACGCGTACTACCGACATCTCAACAACATTGTCATCCTTAAAGACAACATTTTCACGGAACGTGAAGAAGGAAGAGCGGAAGGTAGAGCGGAAGGTAGAGAAGAGGGAAGAGAAGAGGGAAGAAAAGAGGGTAGAGCGGAAGGTAGAGCGGAAGGCGAAAAGAAAAAGAATATGGAGAACGCCATAAAAATGAAAAGACTCGGCCTGGGAACAGAGATAATAAACAAAGTAACAGGACTATCGCCTTCAGAAATTGACGAACTGCAAAGTTGACGGTATCATTAACATAGTCTTTATGCCGAACAACCTGCATTAAAATGAATACCGCTAATATAAAATATGTGCGATATTCATTTTAATGCAGGTTCAATATGAGATATAACTTTGACACATTTTTGTCCTTATACAATGATTATTTGACGTTTTATTCGTAACTTCGCAACTTGAAACAAGATAAAAAACTGACATTATGCTAACAGCCGAAGAAAAAAAGGCTATCATATCCCTGATACACAAGCAGGTTGTTCCGGCCATAGGTTGTACTGAGCCTATTGCCGTGGCATTGTGCGTAGCCAAAACGAAAGAGCTGCTCGGCCGTGTGCCCGAGACAATAGACATACAGTTGAGTGCCAATATCCTGAAAAACGCAATGGGCGTAGGCATACCGGGAACAGGCATGACCGGACTGCCGATAGCCGTAGCGCTGGGCGCGCTGATAGGCCGTCCGGAGCTAGAATTAGAGGTTCTGCAGGATTGCAACAAGCCTGCCGTAGAACAGGCAAAGCAATACCTTGCCGAAAACAGGCTCAACATAAGGCTCAAGGACAACGCTCCCGACAAGCTGTACATAGGGGTAACGGCCTGCGCTGACGGGCATGAGGCCGAAGCCCGCATTGCCGTAAAGCACACAAACTTCGTGTATCTGCGCAAGGACGGTGACGTGATAAAGGAGAAACCCGTACACAGCGACAATGCCGAGGACGAAGAGGAAGTGGACCTGACGCTGCGGAAAGTCTATGAGTTCGCTACCGAAACCGACGTTGAAGAGTTGCGTTTTATCCTCGAGGCAAAGAACATGAACGAGGCCGCGGCGGCCGACGGTCTGCACGAGAACTTCGGCCATGCCCTCGGAAAAACTCTGTGCAGCCCGCTGGGACGCGGAATCATGGGCGAAAACATCTTCTCCAAGGTGCTCGCCGCCACAAGTTGCGCATGCGACGCGCGCATGGCCGGCGCCATGATACCGGTGATGAGTAACAGCGGCAGCGGCAACCAGGGTATCTGCGCGACAATGCCCGTGGCCGTGTTTGCCGAAGAAAACCACAACACCGAGGAGGAAACTATACGTGCCCTCATAATAAGCAACCTCACGGCAATATATATCAAGCAGCACCTCGGGTCGCTGTCGGCACTGTGCGGATGCGTGGTGGCAAGTACCGGCAGCAGCTGCGGCATAACATATCTTATGGGCGGAAGCTATGAACAGATGGCTTTCGCGGTGAAGAACATGATAGCCAACCTTACCGGAATGATATGTGACGGCGCAAAACCAAGCTGTGCCCTCAAGCTGACATCAGGCGTCAGCACAGCCATACTGAGCGCCATGCTCGCAATACAGAACAAACATGTAACATCGGTTGAAGGCATTATTGACGACGACGTAGACCAAAGCATACACAACCTGACGGAGATAGGACGCCGTGGCATGGACGAGACCGACCGTTTCGTGCTGGACATAATGACACACAAGAAGAATTAAGAGTAAGAATCAAGAGTTAATAAAAACGACAAAGTGGGCTATCAAGCAGATTAGGCCCATCTGGCTAATCAGACTAATCGGCTTTACCAGGCCCATTCCCCTACCCTTCCAACAAATAAATTATGAAGAAACAGATATTTATCACCATGCTGCTTGCCGTCATAGCGATTGCGGCAAGCGCGCAAATGCAAGACCCAGTACACTTCAGCGTGAGCCAGAAAAAGGTAGCTCCGAACGAAATAGAAGTGACGTTCAGCGGCAAAATCGACGCTGGATGGCACGTCTACTCAACCGCGCTGCCGGCCGACGGCCCCATATCGGCAACGATAACTACCGAGAAAAACGAAGGGGCGGCGCCAAAAGGCTCGCTCGGACACAGGGGTAAAGAGATAAACCAGTATGACAACATGTTCGGCATGAACCTGCGCTTCTTCGAGAACAGCGTTACGTTCTACCAGCGCTACAAGCTCACGGGCAAGACCTATCACGTAAAGGGCTACCTGGAATACGGTTCATGCAACGACGAGATGTGCATGCCGCCGACACAGGTTGAATTCGACTTTAAGGGCGAAGGCCCCGCCGACGCCCCCGCAACGGAAGAGAAAAAGGAGCTGCCGGCAGCGGACACAGTAGCCGTGGATGACACAACGAAAGCCGACACGGCCGCCGTCGCGCCGCAGGCCACAGCCGACACGACTGGACTTTGGACGCCCGTAATAGACGAGCTGCGTGCCTTTGACGGCGCACAAAGCAACACTGACCACTCATGGGTGTACATATTCTTCATGGGATTCGTCGGCGGACTGGTGGCATTGTTCACTCCATGCGTATGGCCAATCATCCCGATGACGGTGAGCTTCTTCCTAAAGCGTGCCAAGGACAAGAAGAAAGGCATACGCGACGCCATGACATACGGCGTGTCGATAATAGTAATCTACCTTGCGCTTGGCCTCGCCATAACGGCGATATTCGGCGCAAGCTCGCTCAACGCTCTGGCTACAAACGCCGTGTTCAACATCTTTTTCTTCCTGCTGCTGGTAGTGTTCGCCCTGTCCTTCTTCGGATGGTTCGAGCTTACGCTGCCCTCGTCGTGGACAAACAAGGTTGACAACAAGGCTTCTTCAACAAGCGGACTGCTCAGCATATTCCTCATGGCGTTCACGCTGACGCTCGTGTCGTTCTCATGTACCGGCCCCATAATCGGCTTCCTGCTCGTCGAGGTGAGCACCTCGGGCAGCATAACGGGCCCAGCTATCGGCATGCTTGGCTTCGCGGTGGCCCTCGCCTTGCCGTTCACGTTGTTCGCAATGTTCCCCACATGGCTCAAGCAGGCGCCGAAGTCGGGCAGCTGGATGAATATAATCAAGGTGACGCTGGGCTTCATCGAGCTGGCGTTCGCCCTCAAGTTCTTCTCCGTGGCCGACCTTGCTTACGGTTGGGGACTGCTCGACCGCGAGGTGTTCCTCTCTCTCTGGATAGTGATATTCGGCCTGCTTGGCCTGTACCTGATAGGCAAACTTAAGTTCAGAAGCGACGGCGATGACAACAGGGCCATGCCCGTGCCGTGCATTGTGCTGGGCATGCTGTCGCTTGCGTTCACCGTCTATATGATACCCGGACTGTGGGGCGCGCCGTGTAAGGCCGTGAGCGCGTTCGCGCCACCAATGAACACGCAAGACTTCAACCTGTACAACAACGAGGTGCACCCGCGCTTCAAGGACTACGAACAGGGCATGGCAGCCGCCAAGGCCGAGGGGAAACCGGTGCTGATAGACTTTACCGGCTTCGGCTGCGTAAACTGCCGTAAGATGGAGGCGGCTGTATGGACCGACCCGCAGGTGGCAGACAAGCTGAACAACGACTTCGTACTGATATCGCTTTACGTTGACGACAAGCAGCCGCTTGACCATCCGATAGAAATCGTTGAGAACGGCAAGAAGCGCACACTGCGCACCATCGGCGACAAGTGGAGCTACCTGCAGCGCAGCAAATTCGGAGCCAACGCGCAGCCCTTCTACGTCATCATAGACAATGAAGGCAAGCCTCTGACCGGCTCGTACAGCTACGACGAGGACATCAGCCACTACCTTGAGTTCATGAACAAAGGCCTGGAAAACTACAGGAAATAGCCCGTATTACCGGCAAAACACATGGCGCCGCGGCGCAAGCCGTAACCCATTGACTGCCAATACATTACGATACACTTTACAAAAGGCCGCCTTTCACGTGCTGAAAGGCGGCCTTTTGCGTTGCGTTTAACGGCCTTTTACGCGCCCGTTTGCCGTCTTTCGCAAAACATTCGCAAGTTGATATACAAAACATAAACGGTGAATAATAATAAGCCAAGCGACATAAGAACACACCTTAATTCTATATCTTACTTATATTATCTTTATAAATTAGCAAAAAATGATGTCAACTTTATTCCCTGTCGGCATTTTTTTGTATATTTGTGCCATAGCTGGATAAAACTGGCTTTAAACATTTTAATAAATAAAGAAGCGTTATGCTTAGCTTGCGATAGGAAACCTGAGAAATTTTCTAATGAGCACAAGCGAGGGCATAGTGGTTCTCACGCTATGGCGTGGGCTGCTATAAGTACCCCCTTTCGTGCTCAAAGGTTTTCTCAGGACCTCCTATCGAAAAAGCGGTGCATGTCAGTTCCACGCTTTTTCCATGTTTAACAGGACTTTAAGGGACTGAAAGTCCGCAGTCAAAATAATGAGAAATCATGAGAAAACTGCTCTTATTAGCCTTCGCCCTACTAACGGTCGGGGTGGTGGAGGCACAAAGAAAGACCGAAACAGTAGAAACACCTAAATCTGAAACAACAACCTCTAACCAAAAGACCATCAAGAGAAAAGTTGCGATTGGCCGTTTCTCAAATGAAACACAATATGCAAAAGGGTTATTTTATGATAGGGAAAACGACCCGATGGGTAAACAAGCCTTGGACATATTATCGGCAAAGCTGGCTGCATCAGGTAAATTCATACTGCTTGAACGAGGCGACCTGAATGCTATTTTGGAAGAAAGCAAGAACGGGGGAGCCAGCCTCTCCACAATCGGTGCAGATTATCTTATCATTGGTTCTATAACACAGTTTGGACGCAAAAATACCGGAAAGAGCGGAGTTTTTTCCACTACGAAAACGCAAACCGTTGAAGCCGCCGTATCAATACGCCTTGTTGACGTATCATCCGGACTGATAATCTATTCAGACGAGGCGAAAGGCACGGCAGAACTCACCACCAAGACAACCATGGGTGTAGGCGGGAAAGCCGACTATGACGCAACACTAAGCGACAAGGCAATATCCGAAGCGATAGGCCAATTGGTGGAAAATATTATAAACAAGTGTACAGACAAACCGTGGCGCACTTACTTTTTATCCTACGACACCGATGCAATACTTATAGGAGGCGGAGCAAGCCAGGGGCTGGCCGCAGGTGACACGTTTGCAGTAATGACTAAAGGCAAGAAGGTGAAGAACCCGCAGACAGGCATAGAAATCGAGCTTCCAGGCAAGAAAATAGGTACGGTAAGCGTGGTTTCAACGGCAGGTGACACACCCGAAACTGAATATTCATTCGTCACATACTCAGGAAGTGTACCGGTTGACACAAACAATCTAACTAATTATTATATAGTACAGCAATGATGAAAAAAATCTTATTATTAATGTGCTGCACAGCCATGCTCACACTTTTCGGCTGTAAGGCCAACTATCCTGTCGCCCAGCAAAGCGGCGATGATGACATTGCATACCTGCTATTCGTAAGTACAAGCGACTCACGCAACACGGATATTGAAGTAATCGTTGACGAAACAACCCGCTTCACGGCACGTACAGTAAAGTCACGCAAGGCTAACCGCCGCGGCACACGGTATTCAGTACAACCCGGGAAACGCAAAATAACGGTTACGAAAGACGGCAACACTATTTATGACAGATATGTATTTTTATCACCACAAGAAACTAAAAAAATAACATTGCCATGAAAAAAAGAATCGCCAAGAGCGCATTAATGGTCATTACCGTATGCGCAATAACTTCATGTTCGTCAACTAAATCACTTTATTCGTGGTACGATTACGAGGACGCTACTTACCAGTACAGCAAGAAAACGACACCCGAACTATACACGAAGATGATGGAAGAATATGTAAAAATCGGCTCCAAACAGAAAGGAACGCGAAAGACAGTTCCGCCTGGATTGAACGCTGAGTATGGCTTCCAGCTTTGCAAAGAAGGTAAAAGGGAGGAAGGCATGAAATACTTGCAAAAAGAAATAGAAACTTATCCTGAATCTAAAACATACATATCAAGAATAATCAAACAGATAGAAAAGCCATGAAGAAAAATATATTATTGGCGGTAATATCGCTATTGCTGGTATCCTGCTCACAAAAAATAACAAGGGACATGCAATATCCCAAGATGTATGAAGAAAAACCTGTATCGATAGTAATAATGCCGCCCATCAACCAGACGCAACACGTTGAAGCCAAGGATTATTTTTACACTACAATGTTCGCCCCGCTGTGTGAAAAGGGATACTATGTATTTTCACCTTTACTCACGATGGAGTTGTTCCAGTCTGAAAGCGCATATGATGCAGAGCAGTTCATTGAAGCAGACCTGTCGCAATTCCGCAATGTCTTAGGGGCTGATGCGGCAATGTTTACCATAATAAAATCATGGAAAAGGAACAACATCGGTGGTAAACTGACTGTTGACGTAGAATATATCCTAAGGTCAACAAAGACGAATGAAACACTCTACAGGCGCGAAGGCAACATTAAGGTTGACACAAGCGTCAGCGGCGGTGGTGGAGGTGTTTTCGGTGCTTTAGTGAATCTCGCAGCCACGGCAATAAGCACTGCAACAACAGATAAAGTTATTGCCGGAAGACGATGCACCGCATATGTTCTCAGTGACATGCCTGTAGGTAAATATGACACAGAACTTTATGGCAAAGACCAAAAACTGCCAGCAGGTAAGTCTTTTGTGAAAGCCACTGTTAAATAAATTCATCCTCTTTACGAAAGGCCGCCTTTCAGCACGTGAAAGGCGGCCTTTTACGTTGCGTTTAACGGCCTTTTACGCGCCCGTTTGCCGTCTTTCGCAAAACGGGAGGCGGCAAACGGCACGACGGCAAGGCATAAATCCAAAAAACAACGGCCGGTGGCCAAAATATGGAAAAAAATGTGTAAGTTTGCAGGTAATTTGGAAACAATGCGCACCAAGGCGCAAAAAACTAACATTAACACATATTACAGTCATGCAGGAAACAAGACAAAACCGCATAGCAAGGCTGCTGCAAAAGGAGCTGAGCCTGATATTCCAGTCGCAGACGCGCTCAATGCACGGAGTAATGGTAAGTGTTACGCGCTGCCGTATCAGTCCTGACCTGAGCATATGCACGGCTTACCTGAGCATATTCCCGTCGGAAAAAGCTGACGAACTGATACAGAACATCACGGCAAACGAGAAGACAATACGCTACGAACTGGGTACGCGCGTGCGCAACCAGCTGCGCATAATACCCGAACTGCGCTTCTTCGTGGACGACTCGCTCGACTACATAGCGCACATTGACGAGCTGCTGAAGAAATGAACTTTCCATTCTACATAGCCCGCCGGTATCTCTTCTCCAAAAAGAGCACGCACGTAATCAACCTCATAAGCTTCATCAGCGCCGTAGGTGTGGCCGTGGCCACGATGGCACTGGTGGTCACGCTGAGCGTGTTCAACGGTTTCCACGACCTCGTGGCGTCGTTCCTTACAGCCTTCGACCCACAGATTGAGGTGGTTCCGGCACAAGGCAAGACGGCACCTGCCGACGACCCTATACTCACGAAGATACGCACGCTGCCAGAAGTTGACGTTGCCACTGAGTGTGTGGAGGACCAGGCTATGGCCATCTATAACGGCAACCAGGCCATGGTGATGATCAAGGGCGTTGACGACAACTTCGACCAGCTGACGCATATCAACGACATAGTGTACGGCGACGGCGAATTCTCGCTGCACGCGGCCAACCTCGAATACGGCACGGTGGGCATTCGCCTGGCCGACCAGCTTGGCATGAGCGCCGACTGGGAGGGCTTCATGAACATCTACGCGCCGCGCCGCGAGGGACAGCTCGACATGATGAATCCCACGGAAGGCTTCGTAGAGGACTCACTGATATCGCCGGGCGTGGTGTTCTCGGTCAGGAACGGCCGCTACGACCGCAACTATATCCTGACATCCATAGGCTTCGCACGCCGCCTGTTCGGGCAGCAGGGCATGCTGTCGCAACTCGAACTGCGCCTTAAACCGGGCAGCGACCTTGACGCGGTAAAGGCCGAGATGAGGGAGATTGCAGGCTCTAAGTACCGTGTGCTCGACCGGATGGAACAGCAGGCAGACACGTTCAAGATAATGAAAATAGAGAAATTCATCGCCTACATTATCCTGACATTCATACTCGTCGTGGCCTGTTTCAACATAATAGGCTCGCTGTCAATGCTCATAATAGACAAGAAAAACGACGTCGTGACGCTACGCAACATGGGAGCTACCGACAAACAAATCACCAGGATATTCCTGCTTGAAGGGCGGATGATATCCGTCATAGGCGCAATTGCCGGCATACTGCTCGGCCTGTTGCTCTGCTGGCTCCAGCAGGAATACGGCCTCGTGGCACTCGGACGCAGCAGCGGCTCGTTCGTTGTCGACGCTTATCCCGTAAGCGTACACCCCGAAGACATCGTAATAGTGTTCATAACGGTCATTGCCGTAGGCTTCGTCTCGGTGTGGTATCCCGTAAGATATTTTGCCAAAAGGCTCATAAATAATTAAGAGTTAAGAATTAAGAGTTAAGAAAATATGCTATGCACTTTGCGCATAAATCAAGGCATATTTTCTTAACTCTTAATTCTTAACTCTTAATTCTCTTTCATCTTTCCGCCCAGTCGCCACGGTCGAGGTTACGGTAGCTTATGGCCTCGGCCAGGTGTTGCGGCAATACGTCGGGCGAAGCGTCAATGTCGGCTATCGTGCGGGCTACCTTCAGTATGCGGTTATAAGCACGCGCCGAAAGGTTCAGGCGTGCCATTGCGGTGCGCAATAGCTCTATGCCTGCGGCATCGGGCTCGGCGTACTGATGTATCATGCGCTCGGTCATCTGCGCGTTACAATGAATGCCCTTGCATTCACTGAAGCGTTGCTCCTGTATCTGCCGTGCCCTTATTACCCGCTCACGTATGCTGGCGCTGCTTTCGCCTTGGGTTGAGCGCGAGATGGCGTTAAACGGCACGGGCGTTATCTCTATCTGGATGTCTATTCTGTCAAGCAGCGGACCGCTGATTTTATTGAGATACCGCTGTATTTGCCCAGGCATGCATACACATTTATGCGTAGGGTCGTTATAATAGCCGCACGGACACGGGTTCATCGACGCCACGAACATGAAAGAACAGGGATATTCAATGGTATATTTGGCACGCGAAATGGTGATTCTACGGTCTTCGAGGGGCTGCCTGAGCAGCTCAAGGGTCGACTTGTTGAACTCCGGCAGCTCGTCGGCAAACAATACACCGTTGTGAGCAAGGGATATTTCTCCTGGCTGCGGATTGGATCCGCCGCCTACAAGGGCAACCTGGGAAATAGTATGATGAGGGGCACGGAAAGGACGTTGGGATATCAATGACATATTCCTGCCAAGCTTTCCGGCTATCGAGTGTATTTGCGTTGTTTCAAGACTTTCGGCCAGCGACAGTGGCGGAAGGATGGAAGGCAGACGCTTGGCCATCATAGACTTACCGCTGCCCGGTGGACCTATCATTATAAGATTGTGGCCTCCTGCCGCCGCAACTTCCATGGCACGCTTGACGCTCTCCTGCCCACGGACGTCGGCAAAATCGAGGTCAAAATTACTTTGCTGCTCATAAAACTCGCGACGGGTGTCTATTATTGTCGGCTCAAATTGTTCTTCACCGTTTAGGAAACGTACAACGTCAAGCACGTTATCCATACCGTACACCTTAAGCTTGTTCACCACGGCAGCCTCGCGCACGTTATATTTAGGCACGATAAGTCCCTTAAAGCCTTCCTTGCGTGCCCTTATGGCTATAGGGAGGGCGCCTCGCACCGGCTGTATCCTGCCGTCAAGCCCGAGCTCGCCAACAAACATGTATTCCGAAAGATTGTCGGTTTTCACCTTACCTATGGCCGCCAACAGTCCTATTGCGAGCGGAAGGTCATAACCGCTGCCCTCCTTGCGCAGGTCGGCAGGCGCCATATTGATAGTAGTCTCCATAACAGGCAGCTTCAACCCGTTGTTCTTCAGCGCGGCAACAATACGGTCACGGCTCTCCCTGACAGCAGTGTCGGCAAGCCCAGTGAGGTGATACATCACTCCTTTGGAGATGCTGACTTCAACCGTCACGGTGGTTACTTCAAGTCCGTTTACCGCCGCGCAGTATGTCTTGACCAGCATTTTTTGCTTTAGTTAAGTAGTGTTTTCAGCTTAGATTCTATGTCTTCCAATGCCAAATTGCGCTCTATCACGCGGCCTTGGGCATTGAACAATATGTTTTCGGATATCCCGCCGAAACCAAAACGTTCGAGTACAGGACTGTCGAACATCATCTGGTCGCAAACGGTAATCGTAGATGTTGAGTCATTACGTAGCGAACGCATACATGCTTCACGGCTCGGGTCGAGATTAATGCCAATCAAAGCCAGTCTGTCTCCGTATTCTTCTTTCAGCCGTCTTAACCTGTCGCGCATGTTGCGGCTTTCATAATTCCAGTTAGCCCATGTGTACACAACGGCCACCTTACCACGAAACGAGGCGGCGCTAACAGCTTTCCCATTAATATCCTGCGCCGTGAATGAAGGTATCCCCGCACCGACAGCACACTGCTTAGCCGCCTTTACATAACGCAACATACGCGCAACGTTACCGTTCTTAGGCTGTGCCTTGTAAACAATCGCAATAAGGTTATCAGCCTTTCCGAGGTCGGCGTTTTCGGCAATGATAAAATATTTCCTGAGCAGATAAACGCTGACAGCCGACTCAGGATTGTTCTTGATGAACTGCTCGGCATATTTCAGTTCCTCAGGAGGTGACGCTTGGGATATTTGTTTACGAAAAGCGTTCATCAGCTTATTCTCGTCCGTACCCTCTATCTCTATTTCCTTAAGATGTGATGCGCTACCCTTTACGGTTACGGATTTGCCGGGTTCGGCAAAAACAGGCTGCTCAGAGTAGTTAGGAAATACGATAACTAATGTTCCCTCCTCCTTACACGGAGTTTCATACGCGAAACGTCCACCTTCAACCTTTATCGTATCGACGCCGTCGAACACTCCGTCAGGACTGTAAACATAAAACTCACCTTGGTTAAGGTTGAGTAATCGGCCTTCAAGACTGAAGTACCCCCTGCGTGAACCGCAGGCAACCAAAACCAAGGCGAGTGTTAAGATATAAATAAGCCGCTTCATGCGCCAGCCTTTTTATTTGCTGACTTTAGACAGCTCAAGGTCGTTATTAGCGTAAGTTGAAAGTGACGGGTCTTTCTGCAAAGCGCTCTTCAGGTAAGAAGAAGCAGCGTCATTGTTGCCCTGGCGTGCGTTGAGGATAGCCTGCAGATAATCTGTCATGGCGTCCTTGTTCTCAACATTGTTCAATGTTGTTGCCGCACCAGCATAGTTCTTGTTAAGAATCTGTGCCAAAGCAGTAGTGTTGCAGTTGATTCCGCTCAGGTTCTGCTCAGCAGTTGCATAGTCACCCTTTGCAAGGTTGAGTGAGCCAAGCACCTTATTGTAGTCAGCAACGGTGTTACCCTTTGCGATGTAGTTCTCAGCTTCACTTACGTTTCCTTCCTTAAGAGCGAGAAGACCGAGGTTAGCGTTAACTTCAGCTGCGCTGCCGTTAATGCTCTGAGCCTTAGACAGATAGTTCTTTGCCTCAGCGTCGTTACCCTTAGCGAACTCGATTGCTGCTACGTTGTTGTAAGCGCGGTAGTCGTTAGGATAAACTTCTGTTGTCTTCTTATAGATAGCCTCTTTTGCGTCGAGATTGTCCTCAAGAGTAGCAGCATAGAGAAGCTCATCAACGCTCAACTGAGTTGCATCAGAGTTGTACTGAGCCTTGATCTGGTCATCGCTGCGTCCGATTGTCTCATAGTTAATGATGAGGCGTGAACGACGGAGCTCAGGAAGAATACCGTCAGCAAGCTCGCGGAAACCTGCAGACATGTTGCGGATCTGCTGCTCACGCTCTTCAGGATCCTGATACATAGAGAGAACGCGAAGGATCACGTCCTTATCCTGGATATTTGAAGCAGCAACAAGCTTCTGGAAGCCGTCCCAGTCCTGTGCAGTGTACTTACCGGTAACGTCACCCTGGAGCTCTGCACCTTTGAGTTGCTTCTCTGCATAGTCAACAGATACGTCCTGACGCTTGCTTGCCAGCTTGTCGTTGAATTCAACACCACCATCAGGAGAAGCGTAAGCGAGAACCTCTACGTTCTTGAGGTTAAGGGTCTCCTGGTTGTCGTTGATGTCCTTAAGCAGCTTTACGAACTCCTGTACAGAGTTGTTCTTCAGCTCGCTCTTACGCAGGTTAGCCTGGTTGATGAGGAACTTGATCTGAGACTCTTGCCTCTGTGCGCGAACGCGCTGGAATGTATCGGGAGCGATGCAAGCGCCGCTTCCTGCGAGAGTATTCTTGTAAAGTTCTGATGTTGCGATAACGCCTTCAGCAACCTTAACTGCCGGAACCTCGATTTTTTTCTTCTTCTTGCCATAGTAAGCGTCAAAAGTCATGTAGAGGTCGCTCTTCTGCATCTCCGGCACATACTTATAGTTGGCTTTCATCGTATAGTTGCCGCCCATCTTGTAAGAGATAGTCTGGTCATTGCCTTCTACCTTTTCGCCCTGGAATGTAGCGGCCTGGCCCTGTGCAGCCTGTCCGTTGCCGTAGCGCAACTCTGGAACTACTGTCACAACAGCTTTTTTCTTCAGGTATTTCTCGGGGAAGGTACCGTTGATTGTTACGGCTACTTGCCCACCCTTCGACTCGAGAGGATTAGGTGTAACGGTGAAATTGTCAGCAGACAGTTCTCCAAGTTTTGAAGAGCATGACGTCAGCGCAAGCACTGAAGCTGCCGAAAAGAATAAGATAAGATTTTTTTTCATAATGAAAGGTTTTAAATGATAGTGCCGCGAGCGGGACTCGAACCCGCACAGCCATTTCTGGCCAAGGGATTTTAAGTCCCTCGTGTCTACCAATTCCACCATTGCGGCATCCTTTGAGCGGCAAACGGGACTCGGACCCGCGACCTCAACCTTGGCAAGGTTGCGCTCTACCAACTGAGCTATTGCCGCGTAAATGTTATGCAAAGATAAGTCTATTTCTCGAAAGAGCAAATTAATTCACACATTTTAATATTAAATGTGTCAATTAGTAACCGAAAGTACACCTTGCGGACCGGTTGTGCTTGCATGATAGCGTATCAGCCTATCTCCCGGCTGCACTTCTATTTTTTCACCGTCTACCACAACAGAATCACCTGCATTTACTACGAGGCCGTTGTTGTTCATGTCGTACTTGCGGTGGCAATTGCCGCACTCGGCCGTACCGTCACTGTTCATCGTGAGCGAGTAACGCGGCAAGCTCGAGTTTTTATAACAGTTCGGGCACTGGCTGTCATAGGCGTAGAACGTCGGCGGATTGTCCAGATTACCGAATCCAACGATAACTCCGGTCTCGTTATAAACGCCGAGTTTCACCGTACGGTTCTCGTCTATGGCCGTCTTTGCCTGCCTGTCAGACAGTCCCTGGTTGCTTGTAAAACTGAAATAGTCGGCACCCGACGTCGTTATGCGGCAGAATATGCCCGGCGATTGGGCGTTCATTGCCGAGGCAAGGGCGGCACTACGGCCAGCATTGTTCTCGAAAATGAAATAAGCAGGATACCCACTATACTCATATTCGGTATCACCGCACGAGGTCAGCAATGTCAAGAGTGCTATTATTATATAATAGGTGTAGCGCTTCATTTCTTGTTTATTGAATGGGACTAATTGGCCGGATACGCCGAATTGGCAAATACGTCACGACTCTGAATACGGCCGGCAACTACCGCCCGAGCAGTCTTTTTTCAGCCGTTTCCATCTTATCAAACGTAAAACCGCTGATGATATTGTCCATGAGAGCTGAGATTTTATCGTTGCACAGGTTGCCTATCGAGCCTTCATGGGTATGGCGTATGTCCTTATTTGGTGTAAAGCGTCCCGCCTCGATGTCCAATCCGACCTTCTTGTAAGCGTCGCGGAAGGGCATGCCGGCGGCCGCAAGGCGGTTGACTTCCTCCACGGAGAACATCAGGTCATACCTCGGGTCATCGAGGATATGCTCGTTCACCTCCATCTTGTTGATTATGTAAGCGGCCATTCGCAGGCAGTCTTTCAGTTCGTCGAACGCCGGCAGGAACTCTTCCTTTATTATCTGAAGGTCGCGGAAATAGCCCGACGGCAGGTTGTTCATAATCATCGTCACCTGCACCGGCAGCGCCTGTAGCTTGTTACACTTGGCCCGGATAAGCTCGAACACGTCAGGATTCTTCTTGTGCGGCATGATGCTGCTGCCCGTAGTGCACTCTTTGGGCAACTTGACAAAGGCAAAATTCTGGCTGTTGAACAGGCATGCGTCGAAGGCCATCTTGGCCAACGTGCCGGCAACTGAGGCCATCGCGAAAGCCGTGTTGCGCTCGGTCTTGCCGCGCCCCATCTGCGCGTAAACGACATTATAGTCCATAGAGTCGAAGCCGAGCAGCCCGGTCGTCATCGTGCGGTTGAGCGGGAACGACGAGCCATAGCCCGCGGCGCTGCCCAGCGGATTGCGGTTAGCCATGCGCCACGCGGCCTGCAGGAACAGCATGTCGTCCGTAAGGCTCTCCGCGTAGGCGCCGAACCACAGTCCGAACGAGCTCGGCATGGCTACCTGAAGGTGTGTATATCCGGGCATGAGCACAGCCTTATACTGTTCGCTCTTCTGCAAAAGCTCGTCAAAAAGAACTTTCACAAGGTCGGCAATCTCCTTTATCTCATGGCGGATGAACAGCTTTAGGTCAACCAGCACCTGGTCGTTGCGCGAGCGTCCGCTGTGTATCTTCTTGCCCATGTCGCCAAGTTTGCGGGTGAGCATCAGTTCAACCTGTGAGTGTACGTCCTCAACGCCGTCCTCGATTACGAACTCTCCGCGCTCGCACGAGGCGTATATGTCCTTCAATTCGGCGAGAAGCTGTCCGAGTTCCGCCTTTTCGAGCAGCCCTATCGACTCAAGCATGGTGATATGAGCCATGCTGCCGAGCACGTCGTACTTGGCCAGGTACATGTCCATCTCACGGTCACGACCTACGGTGAAGCGCTCGATTTCCTTGTTCACCTCAAAGTTCTTTTCCCAGAGTTTTGTTGACATAATCTTTTTATTGTTAGGAGTTAAGGAGTAAAGAAGTTAAGGAGTTAAGACAAATGTCATGTTGCATGTACAACAAACTATATTTCTTATTTTGTCATCCCCGCTTTAACCGTCAAGGCATTTGTCTTAATTCCTTTTAAGCATCAAGACATTTGTCTTAACTCCTTAACTTCTTTACCCCTTAACTCCTTGCGTTATCAATACGGCAGCATTGCCAATGCCTCGGCTATCTTGTCGACGCCGTCCTGCAGTTTGCTGCCTATCATCGGCTTGAGGAACACGGGAATGTCGGCCTTCACCGTAACACGCATCTTGCATGTTGCGTCAGTGACGGGCAGCAGCTGCACCCAGAGGTTGAACGGTACGGGCGAGTTGGCCGTCTCGAACTTGATGCATTTAGGTTCCTCGCGGTCTATAATCCTAAGCGTTATGTTGCCTACTGGCGGCACGTTGACGCTAACCGTGTCGTGGTCGAACGTCAGGTCTTGTATCTTGTCCGCAGGTATGCGGTCCTTTATGCGGTCTATGTTGTTAAGGTCGCTAAGCGTGTCGTACACCAGCTGTTGCGGATGGGGCACCTGCTTAACGCCGCTTTCATATTTACTCATAACTATAAGCCCCCTCCCAACCTCCCCGAGGGGAGGCGACAGGTAGCAATTTAATGATAAGCTTCTCCCCGTTACCCAAATGTGAGGTGACAGGATGTGCTTGGTTTAATAATACTTTTTTAATAAATACGATGTCGGCCATCTGCCCGCCGCCGCTCTCCTCCCCTCGGGGAGGTTGGGAGGGGGCTTTTACTTCATCCAGTTTGCCGGGTCCTTACGCCACTCGTGCAGCAGCTCGACGTCCTTCTCCGATATGTATCCGGTGGCCACGGCCTCCTCTACTACGTGCTCGTAGTCGGTCAGCGTCACAAGTGTTACCTTGGCGTCCTCGAACGCCTTTTGCGCTATGGGGAATCCGTAGGTGTACGAAGCCACCATGCCCACCACCTCGAAGCCTGCCGCGCGCAGAGCCTCTACAGCCTTCAGGCTGCTGCCTCCGGTGGAGATGAGGTCTTCAACGACTACCACTTTCGAGCCTTCGGGCAGCTCACCCTCAATGAGGTTGCCCATGCCGTGGTCCTTGGCCTTGCTGCGCACGTAGGCAAAAGGCAGGCCCAGCTCCTCGGCAACGAGCGCGCCCTGGGCTATGGCTCCCGTCGCCACGCCTGCTACGGCAGTAGCCTCGGGAAAATGCTCGAGCACTGCATGCGCCAGTTCAAGCTTGACGAAGCCGCGCACGTCGGGATAAGACAAAGTCTTGCGGTTGTCACAATAAAACGGCGACTTCCATCCGGAAGCCCACGTAAAGGGATTGTCGGGCTGCAGTTTGATGGCCTTTATCTTCAACAGTTTAGCGGCCAGAGCCCTTTTCAGGTTATTCATGTCTTAAATGATTTTATTTCATCAGTCAACGGGAACGGGCTGACGCCTTTCCCGCCGTTGTATTTTCCGTTGCAAAGTTACTATTTTTGGTTTGTAAATCAAAATAAAAACAGTGTTGTTTTTGCCATATTCAGCACCATGCCCCGCCACCGGTCACGCCTCAGCCTGCGCCCCGCGTGTAAACAGCTGATAATCAACGGCTTCGCGAAAGGCCGCCTTTTACCTTCCGAAAGGTGGCCTTTTACATCATGAAAGGCCGCCTTTTGCTACGCGAAAGGCCATCTGTCAGAAACGAAGATACCATATCCCGCCACGCATACGACAGCCAGCCTCAACATATAACGAAGCAAAAAATCAATAAAATAACCTTTCTTTTGACCTGCAACGGTCGGGTTTCCCGTTTTTTTTACGTAACTTCGCAATTCAAAGGGATGAACAGACTTGCCACCATAACATGCATTACGCTCGCCGTATTGTCGGCGGCGTGCACACGGCAGAGCGCCGGCGAACCGGTACGCGCCGTGTATTACTGGAGCACCGTGTTCGACATGGACAGCGTGAAGACGCGTTTCATGACCGAGCACGGCGTCAGGAAGATGTACATAAGGTACTTCGACGTGGTGCAGGACGACGGAGGACAGCCCGTGCCCAACGCCACGCTGAGGTTCAGGACCGCCGTGCCCCGCGGCGTCGAGGCAGTGCCTACGGTGTATATAGTCAACGAATGCATGGCCGCCGATACTGCCGGACTTGCCGACAGGCTGCTCCGCCGCATACTGCAGATGAACGCCACCAACGACGTTGACGGCGTAAAGGAGATTCAGATAGACTGCGACTGGACACGGAGGACGGAAGGCCGCTACTTCGGTTTCCTGCGCACGCTCGCCTCCAAGGCCAAGGCCGAGGGGCTGGAGGTGTCGGCTACCATACGCCTGCACCAGCTCTCAATGGCTCCGCCGCCCGTAAGCCGAGGGGTACTGATGATGTACAACACGGGCGACTTTACCGACCTGAGGCAAAAGAAGCCGATACTCGACATGCGCGACGCCGCCCCTTACCTTCGCCACATCGGCTCCTACGGCCTGCCGCTGGCCTCCGCCTACCC